>Ga0214921_10003920_pt1 | contig 22421 bp, 16 predicted proteins | sample LL1505_MetaG_FD_177992 | JGI IMG/M metagenome (GOLD analysis project Ga0214921, IMG submission 177992) | Freshwater microbial communities from Lake Lanier, Atlanta, Georgia, United States - LL-1505 | ecosystem: Environmental > Aquatic > Freshwater > Lake | place: USA: Georgia | collected... | reverse complement strand
GTCGCCTTGTATGAACATTGTTCCTTTGGGAATTTTTTGCTCTTTATATTTATACAACGTTGACTGGGAGTTTGCATCACTGCTGACAGGGCGGAAAGTTAAGCCCTGGAGGCAAAATGAAACTATTATGGTATCTATGGGAACAGTTGTTACTTTACTCTAAAAAATATATACCGCGTTCAAAAGACTTTTTAGATTTTAGAGAAGTCTAAGAACTCTAGTTTTTAAGCCCTTTTCTAAAAGGCTAATCATTCAATGACGAGTTACTGCAAAATTTTTTTGACCCCGGCAAAAATGAAAAGTGGGTCAAAAATTGATTCCAAGGGCCTTTTTACTATGCGTATTCCCGCCATGAATAGTTCCACGGCCCCCAGTATAATGAGTGCTCCTGCCACCGCCGCTTCTAAGAAGTCTGTTTCCAAGAAGACTGCCCCTGTTGAGGTGGCTGCCCCCGTTGTGGAGGTGGCTGCCCCCAAGGCTGCCGCCAAGGCCCCCAAGGCCGCCAAGGCTGCAACCACCCCCGCGGCCCCTGTAGTTGCTGCCCCTGTAGCCCCCGTGAACGTGGTTGAGGCCACCCCCGTGGAGGCTGCCGATGCCGCCGTGACCAGCGTCCAGGATGATGTGAAGACCATGCTAACCCACGCCAACACCCTACGCGAGACGGCCGCTTCCCTAGTGGCCGAGCTGAAGCGCGTGGACAAGCGCGTGGCTCGCCTGCAGAAGGAGGCTGACAAGCGCCGCCGCCGCGTGAAGAAGCCCGTGGAGGGTGAGGAGGCCAAGCCCCGCAAGCCCTCTATCTTTGAGCTCCCCACTCCTCTCTCCAACGAGCTGTGCTCCTTCCTAGGCCGCGCCTCTGGCTCCAAGGAGAGCCGCTCCAACATCACCAAGGCCATTACGACCTACGTGAAGGAGAAGAACCTGAAGGAGAAGCACACCATCAAGCCTGATGCCAAGCTGAAGGCTCTTCTGGGTGTGGCCGAGGGTGATGTGCTGACCTACTTCAACCTTCAGCGCTACCTGAACCGCCACTACCTGAAGCCCGCTGCCCCCACTGCATAAGGTGCTTTACAAAAAGCAAAATATAAAATTAGAAAAATAAACCAAAAATAAAAATAGTCAGGGGAATTGGTCTAGTGGTATGATTCAAAGTTTGGGTCTTTGAAGTCCAGGGTTCGATTCCCTGATTCCCCCAAGCTTTTATAAAAAAAGCTTGCAACCCCGTGACTGGGTAGCTCAGTTGGTTAGAGCATTCGGCTGTTAACCGGAAAGTCCTGGGTTCAACCCCCAGCCTGGTCGCATTTTTTTATGCTCAGTAAAGCATAAAAAAATGTGCATAGATGTTTAACTAAAAGTTAAACATGTCGCATTTTTTATACTCAGTAAAGTATAAATATGCGAATAGATATTTAACTAAAAGTTAAACATGTCGCATTTTTTATACTCAGTAAAGCATAAAAAATACAGTATATAATTACTTTCTTCTATTTAATATTTCAATCCAGCGCTCCCTTGATTCTTTTTTGATATGTTTCAGGCGACCAAGAGCTTCATCGTAATCTTTATCATCTACTGGGAATTTATCCATAACCGCCGGCAATGATCCATAATATTTCATTCTATTCAACGCAGTCTCAAAGGGCATATATGCAGCACCTGTAAGATGACAGCGATCCCATCCTGCCAGAAAGCATGCATCTTGTAAGAGCCCCAGGCTAATTCCAGCAATATTGCAAACATCTTCAACACGAATATCTTCCAGAATCCATTGTTTGCGAATTTTCAATAGACGCCAGATTTGTTCACCACCCATGGCGAATAAATCAGAATCCAGTGTTAGTATAACATCTATCTCACCTTGATCTGCCATCTTTATAAGCATATCATCGGCCTCCCCTGGAGCATAGATGTGCTTTACTTCTTGCCCGAGCTTTGCCTGAATTTCTCGTTTAAGAGATCCAGTTAAATGCCAGCCTTGCCATGATAGAGAAGTAATGGCCGTCTTCAAATGCCGAATATCATGTTCATTTAATTGTTCCCCGAATTTTTCCAAATATTCTTCCAATCCCTCCTTATTATCTAATGCAGATTCGCGGGCTAGGCGTCGCTGTCCAATGATTTCTTGCTTATCCTTTGGCGCAGTGCCATCCCACACACAGACAAGAGTATGACCTTTTTGATTCCATGATTTCAACAGATCTAAGAGTTCATCCAGATTTGTTCGGTGAGTATAGACGAGACTAAACATATCAATGCCAATTTTCTTTGGTTCAATAAATAAAGGATCTATTGAACTAAATAATTTTCTAAAGGTCGACCACACGCTACGAATACCCATGGGTTACTATTTTATGGTATCAATAATTATAGGACAATGGTCAATTTTTATAATGGCCAAAGGCCAATGGCTAAATTGGCCACTCAGGCGTAGTGAAACGCGGACTCAGCTTAACCTTAATTGGTTCCTTACATTCCTCTAAGAATCCAAGGTTCCTCAGAACATCGCGCTTTCCTGTAATATATCTCCATGCATAATGTTCTGGCCCGTTAACCGTATCACGAAGTTCAGAACATTGATGATAAATCCATCGGCACTGCTGAGCCCATAGTCTTCTAAATAAGCCTCCACGACCCTTAGATAAGATAGCGCATAGAAAAATCTCGGTCCATGCTTCAGTATAAGCCTCTAAATATTCTACACTCTTTTCTTTATCAAAGCAAGCAGTATGCAAGAGTTCGTGGAGAAGAACGCGGGTAGCTTCCTCATATCGGTAAATGACAACACGTTCTTGTGAGCACAGATTCGTATAGCCCCCATTAATATTTTCTGGACCCAGGGGCTTATTTGATTCACTTGAATTGAAGAAACGTTCAGACGGATGTGCATAAAATAGAATGTGGCCAATTGGATGACCAATTGCTTGGAATATACGAGCCCATAGAGACCAGGGGATCCGCTGCCATTGGTCATCTGTTCCTAGGAAAACTACACGAGTGCGACCTGGTAACTCACGGACCTTGAGTTCAACTTCCTTGGCCTTCCACATTTCAATCATTTGTTGTCTGAAATTTACCTCATCAATTGCAGAGCCTTGTTGCGCTTCTTTATACAATAGTTGAATGTCGGCTTCAGTTGGAGAATCTCCAATCCATTGTTCTTCAGGCATGGCCCACACTGAGGAGGCCATGTCTAAAAAAGGGTTTCTTAAGAATAAAAAGGCCGGAGCCATACTATAAAGTGCTCTATAAAATTTCAGGTATTAGATGCATACGTTTGATTACTACTTGATAATAAATACCGCGACCAACTGATTTTAGACTACCAAATAATTCATACCCCTTAAGGAGGTGATTTTCAACTAATGTATGCATACTTTCACCTACATATCCACGAATAATAACATACTCTGTAATATTACCTGACTTTTTTACCATTGATTGTGCAATCCATGTAGTTCCACTTCCATCATCATAACTGAAATTACTCAGAGATATCTCTCCAGCTGGCTGCCATCCATCGCGTATTAATGCTTGAACTTCCTTAACTAGTTTAGTATACTTGTCAGAGTTACTAAATGTCTCTTCAATAATTTTATATTCTGTCATAGCGTGTAAATGCTATTCGCCTAATGCTTCATCAATTTTTATATTACACATCTTATGTTAACTAAATTTGTTATTTAACTTGCAGCAACTAAAACATAACTTTTATTTCATATATTCTAAATTCTTTCTTTTTCATATATTCGTTTTACTGTCTTGGTAATTCTACGATAAGTTAAAACTATTGAACTTATGATTATTAAAAAAATACCCAATGCTATAACTACTGAAACAAAGTAATGTAATCCTATTAAAAAAAGCATCCATCCTATAATTAATAATGAAAAAAACAGTTCATTCAAGATTAGATTTAACAATGCAAGAAGAATAAATGCAGAAAACAAGAAAAAAATCAATATATAATCGCTATACTTGGTATGCCGCATTTGATTTATTCTACAATGTCCCCACTAAAATATCGTAAAGAGAAACAAATAGGGTCTCCCAGGCAATAGGGATTCGGTAGGAAGTCAAGGTATGACCAACTGCAGTATTAGGGGAATTTGCTAGGCACTCCAATAAGCGTCTAGTGAGATCGGGTCCCAGCTCTCTGTAATTTTCTAGGACTAGTTCCAGAATAATCTGATGAATATCAAACCACCGAATATTTCTCTGAAGCAAGGCATATATTGTATTACGTATTGCTTCAATGTGGTTAATCTGATGCACTTTTAGTTTTCTCGTCATCTGTATCCAATCCCAGATCACAGGGGACCATGGATGACATGGCGGTGCAGAAAGAGGCACAGGAATATCTAAGAACCAATCTGCCAATTTTAAAGGGACTGTCTCACGCACTGTCATCCAGACACTTATATTTCCAGATTCAGATCTCATTTCTAAGAGTCTCTGGATAAGAAGAACTGACTCCGTGCTCAGTAAGTCGGCCTCATATAAGACTAGGATACGATCGCCCTTAAGGACGTGTGCGTTTTCTCCTAATGAATCTACGATGGACCGTATATAATGTCTATCCTGCAGACTCATTCTGGCCACTGAGAATCCATTATGTAGAAGAGAAGTCTCGTAGGGAAGACCATCCTTACGGAGTTCTTCACTCTGAGCCTGCTCATCAGATACACGACTATCAAGATGCCAGTTCTTTCGTGTAATTGTTAAGGGAAGATCTCTTTGCTGAGAAATTCGTTCAAGACGTTTATGAACGGCTGCCTTTGATACCTTATAATCCTGGCATCTCCAGACAATCCCCATCTATCTTGAACACACGGACCATTATTTAGGCCACAGCGCAGCAATAAATCAAGGAGCAACTTGGTATAAAGCGCACTCTTGCCTAACTTCTAGCCAGAATGCTTCTTGAGTGTTGCTGTAAGTGTGGGTTTGTTCACAAGGATGATCGAATTATACAAGATGGCAAGAGTTATCGTGCATACAAGCCTCATTATCACTGGCTACCACCAGGAGGTGAACTAACGCAGGGAATGATTACCTTGCATGCAACAATCTGTGTAGCATGTTGTGGAGAAGGAATTAATTGGAACTATTTTTTTGAACAGAAGAAGTCTACACCTGAGAAATATCGTGTCCCTGGCTCATTAAATGCCCCATTGCCTCAGCGGTATGAATACTGGGCGTCTAATATGTATGCTGAGCAAGCCAAGCATTTTCAGTTTGATTAGTCAGACCTAAGCGTTTTACCAGTCTATAGTGTAGCTATGGAGTTTGCAATACCAATATCACGATTTAATCCTGCAAATGTAAAATGGGGTCAGCCAAAGACGTGCCTTTGTCGTAGAACTATACCATTTGAATATGAGGAAAACAGTATCAAAACGAATAATCTCATTGTATCACTATATCCGCTTAGAGTTGTAGAAATTGACATGGAAAAGAAACAGATTGTCTTAGAGGAGACTAAGCGGTTGCCCTTTTTATCTAAGTTAGAACAACTTCAACACAATATATCTGATGAGCTGATCAACAATTCTAAGAAATGGATAGATGAATCTAAACTTCCGCCTATAATACAGAGCCCCTTACAGCCATGGTTGAAATCTAAAAAACTAATCTTATATTTGTCATCTGATCCAAGTTCACTTGCCTTTTTTACGGAAACCGGCCCCACCGTCTTTTCAGGAGAACATATTAAGCCGGGGGATACACTCCGTGCAATAATAAAGATACATGGTCTTTCTCTCCAAATGTCGGAACAGGACATATGGACAGGAAAATCTAGAATTCAACACAATATTCTACAGATTTATAAATTATCAGGGCCTATAGCTTGAGCTAGGCTCTTTGACATAAGCTAACTGCTAGAGCAGTTAGCGAGAATATCATACACATGGCGCCTGAGACTAGAAAATATAAGTTCATTGCGCCTTCATTATATTGAAAATACATATACCAGAGGAGTGTATGAATAAGTATAATTGCGCCAATTCCAGCAGTAATTGGCACAACTGTCTTTGCAAGATCATTGCCATTATCAGGAGAACCAACTAGCTGAGATAAAAAATAGCAGATTGTGATTAATGCTGCAATTTCAGTTGCACCAATTAATGATATCATAACAGGAAGGTTGCTCATCTTCTGTATGTTACCTACAATTTCTTATTTTACTTCTAATGCGAAGTAAGTGAAGGAAGTGATCCTTTAAAGGTCAATGCGGTGCCTAAGCTTCCAGTAGGTATTGATGAAATGATTAATATCGCTTCGAAGATTAAAATTAAGATTAGAAAAGGAAAAATAATAGAATAAGTGCGAAAGCTGTGTAATACAGTGTTTTTTCCGGGAGAACATGTATCTTGTTCCTGTGTTGCCATTCTTTCTATACTCGTCACAACTTTTCCGTTTGATGAATAGAGCCAATAATGGCAGAAAGGCACACAAGAAAACACCGTGTAATAACACCTGGTTCAAAGGTATGCCATCCTAAGATTAAGCATGCAGGCGGAACATGTTTAGAAGATAGAAGGCTTTCAGAACTTTCCAAGGCATATGGGGCACCATCTGATATATATGGAACTAGTCTGCGAAAATGGTTAACACGGAAAACAAGGTGTAAGACGGAGAGATGCTGGATAGAAAAGGCACCTATCGATCAGAACAAAAAGAATGATTTGATTAAGGAATATTTCAGACCAACTATGCCTGACGAATGGATTAATGATCCGGATCAGTGGCTAGATAGTAATAATATTGCAGATGTAATGAAACAATACGAGGAGGTATATCCTGAATTTAAATTTTACGGAACAAATCCCATTGATTTTTCAGCACCGGATCCCTATGATCCGTTGGCCGCTGCAAAAAACAAGTGCCTTCAGGATGAAATTTGTAAATTGAACTTAAAACAACTTCTTTCGCAGGGAAAGACAAAGTTGGGGTTTGTGTATAACTTAGATCCTAGTAATAAGAGTGGAAGTCACTGGATCGCTAGTTTTACAGACATTCCGGCTCATAGGACTTACTATTTTGATTCTTATGGAATGAAGCCCCCACATCAGATTGCTCGCTTTATGAGATCTCTTACCTTACAGGATCCGCGAATGAAACTTGGATATAATGCAATTCGTTTTCAGCTTGGTGATAGTGAATGTGGAATGTATTGCTTGTATTTCTTAATTCGAATGCTAGCAGGAGATAATTTTAGAAAATTCTGTCGTAGCGCACCAAGAGATGGTGAAATGTTATCCCTACGTAAGCAGTTATTTGTGCGAAAGGATTTATAAGAGTAATTTACGCTGAAAATCCATATATCCTCTTCTTATCTTATGAGTAGAGCGATATGGACCAGAGATCCCAACAGGCGCAACAGAATAGGAGGGCATTTTTTAGTTCTCAGAATGAAGAAATGCTTTATACAATTCTATCCAATAATTTTTCGCAGAAACTTGGAAGCCTCACTGATGTGCAGACATCTCGTCTTGAACGAGGCCTTGAACATTACATGGGTGAAGTATTCCAGGCCAATTCTAACTTACCAGTGCAATCTCTGAATAAGGAGGTGTTATCAGCAACTGTGTCTGATTTCAATGAATATCTACAGCGTCAGGAATTAATTCAGAAGGCTACTCCTCAGGCATTCCAGGAGGCTTCACAGCGTTTTGATCAGATGCAGCAGGATCGTCAGAGAAGTCTGGAGCCACCCCGACCATCTGTTCCAGAATACGTTCAGCCCATTGTAATTAAGGAGGATGATTCCACGGCAGCTCTAACACTCTTTGAGGAAGCAAAGAAGCGCCGCAATCTGGAAATGTCTGCACAGGCAGATCAGCAGATTGAGCGTCGTGCTGCTTCTGCAATGAATCCAGTCTATCTTCAGGATCAAGATAGACGCCCTGACCCAAGAGCCTTGTATTCTACACAGCTTGATATGGTTCTAGCTGGGCAGCAAGAATCTTCAGGAAGAGGAGATGGAAATCCAACTGTAGCTCGCCCCGGCCCTGCATTTGCTTCGCGAAGTGTTCTGCAGCAGGATTTAATAATTAAGCAGGAAGATATTCAGAATTACAAGGAAACCGAATACAATCTATCTATCTACAGCGGAGATCGTGGTTGGGATGGACCCTCAAATGACCAGAATCGTTTTAACTTTTCGGTGAATCTGTTTTCTGGAAATTCTCCAACTGACGTGAATCTCATGCCCAAGTCAGCAAATCGTCTAAAAAACATTGTCCGCATTGAATTTGTAAAGGCCGTTATTCCCATTGAGGCCACTGATATTGTCGTAAGGAAGCTAAGTTCTACTGACTCGCCGAACTATATACAGGCACTATTAAATGCCCAAGCCGTTGCAATTACCAGTGTAAATGCAGGTGTATCTGTTGCATCTGTTCCAGCTGCAAATCTTGCTCAGCTAAACTTAAATAAGTTAATTGAATACAATAATTTAATTGGTGATTCACCTGGAATGTTGGGAACATATGGTGGCGCATTTAATCATATTAAATATGATACCACATATGTGAAGAGTGTATATAGTTACCCATTTATTACTCTAAACGTAAGTGAATTAGATACAAATACCTTTGGAACAAATAATTCCATGGATAATGCCTTCGGTATCCTGCAATATGATTCAAACTGGTCAGATAATACGGATTCACTGGGGTTCACCTCACTAATTCCAAAGCATATGAAATGCCAGCGTGTCTTTTCGCCAACACCGCTGGCAACGCTAAATAAGATGACAATAAGACTACAACAGCCTAATGGAAATCTTCTAAATACCGTTGCGGATACTCATGATATAAAGGGAATATTCTTGAGTTCATATTCATCTATTCGTGGATATTTTTCAGGAAATATCGATTTATCAGGAACACCCTACGCAGATGGATATGGTGAATATATATGGATTGATTGTAATAAATGGTTTAATCGATTCCAGATAATTGCTGGTGATAAAATTCACATTAAGAATCTGAGTGCTGTTCAAAAGACACCTGCTAGTATAGATCTAATGGATTTTTTACAAGATCCAGCTGGTCTAGTTGTCATCGCAACTGCTTATTTGAAGCCAATTACTGCTACTGACTTACTTGCACTTGGACTAACTGCTAATCAGGTTGGAAATGGCTTAGCAGGAACTCAGGTAAATCAGGTTTTAGCAGATGGGTGTAATACTGCAGGATATTCCAACTATATTATTGTAAGAGGTAAGTTTTATGATCCGACACTTGGTAATACGAGTATTATGCCATATGGTAATCAACCAGATAATTCTGTTCTATCAACTGATATCTTAAGTGGACTTACAGCAATTAAGCCAGGTCGCCTAATTAATTTAAGTAAACAGACCCAGCTTATTTTCAGAGTAATTACTCGCGAATATGATTCTACAAGCCTTGTTCGCCCAGATAATCTCTAATAATATTAACTGTAAAATAGTAGTAAGAATGCTAGAGGCATTATTAGTAGTATTTTTAATAATCGTGGTCCTTATTTTAGTCCACAGCTATACCAAAATGGATGGATTTAGTGATTTACATTCGGAATTTAAGACTGATCGTCTAAAACAACATGGTAATATTGGTATTTCAACCCTTACGGCAGATACCGTTGGCGCCCTAGGTAATTCCGCAACAAAATATACTGCTACCACACCTGTAACAACTGAGAATGATTCCCCATTATTTAGTGGACCTTCAGGATTATTTGCAATAACCAAGACCTGCGAAGCAATACAGACCATGGATTGTAGTGCCTTTGATAATCCTGGATTTTCATTAAATTGTGGAATGTGTCTGGATATCGGAAAAAATAGCAAGGGTGCCCCAATTCCTGGTGGAGGACTTGTTTTACTAGAAGATGATAAGAATATTGCTAGGCAAAGTAAGGTATCGAATTTCATGACAACCTATGTTCCAACAGTTGGGTTTTGCCCAGCTGGCAAATTAGTTTCAACGAAGGAGGAATGTATAAAGTTACAGAGACAACTGCAATGCAAGAAAAATCAGTCATTTGATTTACCAGGATGTTCCCAGTGTTATGCTGATGGCTCATACTTTATTGTTGACCCGGTGGAAAATCCAGACGTAGTTGCAGGCAGTGGAGACATAGTTGTAGTTGGTAGCGGAATTCTTTCAATTGTTGAAGAAGGGTTTCCTGCAGTTACTAATATTAGATTAGATAAAAACACGTCATACACATATAGTATTAAAGGAAAGGAGGGAACAACTGTTTCATTGAATGTCAATAGTGGATCATCTGATACTACTACTGCAGGCTCAGTAATTAGTTCAATGCTATACATTGCAGGGTATATATCAGGTGGAACATTTAAGGGTGAATTTGACAAGGATTTAATGGAAATCACCTTAATGGATCGTTCTACTGGAAGAAAGCCCAGGGCAACTGGTCCAGTTACAGTAGATGATACTCCAGTAACAAAGATGGGCCCTGGATTTGGGAAAAAGGATATGCAGCTTGTTGTTAGTATACCGTTTAGCTTCGCTAATACTACAACCGAAGAGTCTTATGTATGTCAGAATGGTCCATATGTGACAAAGGCATCTTCGGTGCAAATCTTACAAAGCGATCCTTGTTACGCGAAGGGTTCTGAACCTGGAAAGTATAGTATAGATTGCCTTCAGAATATCTGGCTGTCGAATGGTTGCACTGAATCTGGAAAATATTATCCCTCGAATGCATCGAATGCGTCGCTCTTAATGTCTAATCCAGATGGAAGCTTCAGAACTTCAAATGATATAGCAAATTTCATTTATAATAAGGCTCTCGTTACTGCAACTGGTATTAATGAGGATGGTCGTAGGGCGACCTTTCAGAACCGATCTGATGCGAGTCTCTTTTGCACAGGAGTTGCAATTACAAATCCTTGCGAAGGTCCTACAAAGGATTCTGGTCCGCTATCGGTAGAGTGCCTGAGTTATTTATGGAAGAATGGGGGTGCGAATAGTTCTATAGGAAGAACCTATCCTACAGGGGCAGGTGGAACAAGCTTATTTGGAACGAATAAAAATCCTCAATTCTGTCAATTGCGTGGAACATATTCTCCAGTGAATGGAGCGGGCAATCCGAATCCCCAGGTTGTGGAAATGTGGCAAAAACAGGGTGGTGTTGAAGCGGTCAAGAGCTTAATGGCTGAACTATACATTAGATCAAATGTTGCAACTTCTACTGATGCTGAGAGATTACCTTATTTCATAAAGTGTTATGGGGATCAAAAAATCGCGGCACCGCCTGCGCCACCGCCACCTGAAGTACCAATGCAAATACAAGAGGTGGCTCCTCAAATCGATAAACGCATGGCTCGTATTGACGCACCTGCTCCAGAATACTTACTACCTGGTCCTAAGGCAGCGATTGCAGTAGGTGTCCAAGATCCACAGACTAAGACGGTTTCAATATATAATGCAGGTGATATAAATTCTAAATTAACACCCTATGGTGGAGATAATCCACGGTGGCCAGTAAATTCTGAAATTAAATTTCTCTTATATAATGGAAAACACTGGCTGGCTGGCGGCACTATGCATTCAGGCGGCAGACTAATGATGAGTAACAATTGTCAAAATTGGTCAAGCGTCAGTTCCATGGATAATTATGGAGGAGTTGGCACATCATATCATTCTGCACTGTGGACCGGTTCACGATGGATTGTTATTTGCATAAATGCAAGTAAAAATTATTCCATTGAAGTATCTACTTCAACGGATGGATGGACCTGGGCACCAATGAAAATACCAAATTTCGCCTTTGGTCAGCATATTGCAGGAACTGAATCATTATTAGTGAGTGTTGGAATGAATGTAGGTCACTATAATCAACCTGGAACACAGTTTAGCAAGGATGGAGGGAAAACATGGACGATCTCCGATACGTCTGCCTTTTTAAATCCTCAATATGGTGGGGCTCTAATGTCTGTAAAATATAATGGCTCCTTATTTGTGGCTGGCGGCTGCAGTGAAGCAAAGGGTAGCCCTGCTCTCATCCTATATTCAAGTGATGGTATAAAATGGAATAAGGCAAATATTCCAACAATGAACTGGAGAATATGGAATCTGGCCTCAGATGGCAAGGCATGGATCGCTGGAATGCAATATGATGGAATCCTATATTCTCCAGATGGTATCAATTGGCAAAGGGCGAATTTTAAACCAACTGTTGGGAGACCAACACAGGCACCATCTGTAAATATTTATCCTAATGGTATAATCTACAGTAAAAGCTTGCAGCGCTGGTTATGCACAACAACAGTAGATGTGATTTCATCAACTGATGGTATGAATTGGTCCGTCTTATATCCTGGAGTAGGCCAAGGGGTGGTCTGTGTTATGGCCGATCTTTAACTGAATTCCAAGTGAAATTGCCACTATAATATTCTTTGCAAAATAGTAGTAAGAATGCCATGGGCATTATTATTAGTATTTATAATTATAGTGTTGCTTTTTAGTGTGCTCTACAGATCTAGGACCAATGAGGCATTTCTTGATCCTAATATCCAACATGCTGATTTTACTCTAGACCGTCAGAAACAATATGGTGATATTGGGGTTTCTATGATTACCTCAGATACTGTGGGTGCACTTGGCTCAACTGCAACACCGCATACAACTGCTCCCGGTTCGACTATCAGACATCCATTAAATCCACAGCCCACGGGTCTCTTTGCTATTACCAAGACATGTGAAGCAATAAAGACCATGGATTGTAGTGCCTTTGATAATCCCGAATTTACATTAAATTGCGGAATGTGTTTGGATATCGGAAAAAATAGCAAGGGTGCCGCTATTCCTGGAGGAGGCCTTGTTTTACTCGAAGATGATAAGATTACTGCTAGGCAAACTCAAGTGTCTAACTTGATGACAAGCTATGTCCCAACAGTCGGGTTTTGCCCAGCTGGTAAATTCGTTTCAACAAAGGAGGAATGTATGAAGTTACAGAAGCAACTAGAATGCCAGAAGAATCAATCCTTTGATTTACCAGGGTGTTCACAATGCTATACTGATGGCACCTTTTCAATCTTTGATCCAGTGAAGAAACCAGAAACATTAGCGGGTAGTGGAGAAATAATGCTAGTTGGCAATGGCCTTGTCACAATTGCTGAACAAGGGTTTACACCGGTTCCTAATATTAAATTGGATACTTCTATTCCCTATTCATATACCATTCAGGGAATTGAGGGGAATACCATTGGGCTTAATATTACAATGGATTCGACTAATACTCCAGTGCATATTGGAGGATTTCTTTCAGGCGGAACATTTAAGGGTGAATTTGATAAGGATTTAATTGAAATCACATTAACTGATCGTGCAACTGGAAGAAAACCTAGGGCTGCTGGTTCAATCACCGTGGGTGGGAATAAGGCGACAAAGATGGCACCTGGATTTAATCAGAAAGCAATGCAGCTTATCGTGAGTGTCCCCTTTAGCTTCGCTGATACTACAACAGAGGAGGCTTACGCGTGTCCAACTGGTCCTTATGTTACAAAGGCCACTTCGGCGCAAGCCTTAGAGAGTGACCCATGTTATGCTAAGGGTTCAGGACCTGGAAAGTATAGTATGGAGTGTCTCCAGAACATCTGGTTGTCGAATGGCTGCAGTGAATCTGGGAAATATTATCCCTCAAATGCGTCAAATGCTTCACTTCTAATGGCAGGTCGAGATGGAAACTTTAGAAGTTCAAATGATATAGCTGATTTCATTTATAGTAGAGCCCTTCTTGCTTCCACAGGCATTGATTCCAACGGTAAGAATGCGACTCTACAGGCATGGTCTGATGCCAGCGTTTTTTGCACAGGAGTGGCAATTACAAATCCTTGTGAAGGTCCTACAAAGGAAACGGGTCCATTGTCAGGAGACTGCCTGAGATTCCTCTGGAAGAATGAGGGTGTGGGTAGCCCTATAGGAAGAACCTATCCCTCACTTGGTGGATCAAGCTTATTTGGGACAAATAAAAACCCTCAATTCTGTCAAGCGCGTGGAACGTATTCTCCAATCAATATGAATGGTAATCTGAAATCTGATATTGTGAAAATGTGGCAGGGACAGGGTGGTGTTGAAACAGTGAAGAAGATGATGGCTGAACTATATGTTAAAGCAAATGCGGAGAATTCACCTGATTCTGAAAGGCTTCCTTATTTCATTAAGTGTTATGGGGAACAAGCACTTGCGCCAACGCCACCACCCCCAGCACCACCACCGCCACCGCCACCACCGCCACCTCCACCGCCTCCACCAGCAGTAGTGCTACCACAAGACCCACCAGGACTTGTTGGTTGTTATCGTTCTCAAGATTGGGAACCCGATATGCCAGTTCATGTAGGAGACGCCTCACGCGGGATATTAGGCTGTAAAGATCAAGCAAAGAAAGGTGGATTTCCATATTATGGCGGCGCAGATGATTATTGTCGTTTATTCACAAAATTGCCTAAGGACCCCCATTGTGCAGCTATTAATTGGAAATTATATAAAACAGACACCACACCCCCACCCCCACCTCCAGTGGTTAGAATCCCTATGACAGGTGTAACGTTTAGTTCAGTTACCCCTACAGGCTTCATTGTATCATGGTCTGGATTGGATAATGCAACCGGTATATCGTTGATCCTATCTGGACCAGGAAACCCAGCTAGACAAACCGTTCCAGCTGGAACAAAGACTTATACATATACAGGATTACAGGCAGCAAGCACATATACATTTTATTCAGTTGCCACTTATGCAAGTGGAGATCCTCTAACATCAGAAACATATAGTAGGAGGACAGCAGATGCACCAGCACCTGAAGCTGGAGATTGCTGGCCAGGTTACACTAAAGGCCCAGGAATTCCTGTCAGTAATATGGCAGGGAACGCTCGCGATGTTAATAAAGCGTTTATTGATTTAATTGAAACCGAGCCTGTAATTTTTGAAAGAAAAGAGGAAGGTAAATATATTGTTCTCAATGCAAATCCAAGATATACATGCACTAGGAATATACCCCTATCTCCAGTTTCGATAAGAAAGATCCCTATGGCTAATGTAACATTTAGTTCAGTTACGCCTACAGGCTTCATTGTATCGTGGTCAGGTTGTAATAATGCAACAAGTATAACGTTAGTATTATCTGGACCAGGAAACCCAGCGAAACAAACCGTTTCAACAGCAACAACGAGTTACACCTATACAGGATTACAGCCAGCAAGCACATATACATTTTATTCGGTTGCCACCTATGCAAATGGCCCTCTAACATCTGAAACATATAGTATAAAGACAGCAAATGCTCCTTCTCTACCACGACGACCGCGCGGCCTGGGCGACCCTTCATCCTTAAGAGTTATTCTGAGGGAACATTGTTATAAGGATTGGTCTAGGGGCGGTTGGATAAAAGAACTAGGTATTGGAACTTGGCGCTCAGGTCAATATCCACCTGATGTGAGTTATGTGTCTGTCCCTGAAGGGTTAACTGCTGTAATTATGACAGAAACTGTAGTTGGTCCACGAGAATATGACTTATGTAATAGAATGGAATGGAACGATAATATGCACTATATCAGCATCTCTGCCACTGCTTATGCGCCTGAACCCCCACCGCCACCACCACCACCACCACCACCACCACCAGCTCAGGTAGCTTCTTCTCCACCACTTCCTGGCGAGCAACCAACTAATGTTAGGGTCTCAGAAAACAGGTTTGTATCTCATGCTTCTTCTAGGCGTTTAGATATATCATGGAATCCTCCTTCTTCAGTAAAAGGGCCAAATCCACCAAAAGACTATTATATCGTTGGAAGTAATTCATTAAATAATGTTACATTTAAAAATTCTTTACATCGTTCAACAGATACCGATATATCTGTAACTAGTCTTACAAGTGTTCCTTTTCCTCTTGGCACAAAATATGTTGGTGTTATAGCAGTATATAATCCTTTCACGATCCAGTCGCAGCCAATACCTGCATCAATTATGGTTCATATACCTTAGATTTCTCTGCCAAGATATTTTATAAAAAAACTCAATAATTATTTTTCTATTCTATGACTTAATCATATAGACCACATTTTCTGGACTATATGAGCAAGTAAAATACGCGTTTTGTCGCTATCGTAAAACCCCGCGAGGATTCCTATGAAGCTTCCAGACGAAATACAGAAATGAGTAATCCAGTATGCAATTATAAGCCTCAATATGGCATATTCTAAGACCTTACACTAACTCCAGCTCCTCGCCCTCTTTCTTTGAATCCTCTTAGTAATCAACCTTATCCTTTGGTTACAGCTTATTCAGCTTTTCCTATTAGACCCTAAGCGATTTCTTCAACATAATATTCTTTGCAAAATAGTAGTAAGAATGCCATGGGCATTATTATTAGTATTAACTATTTTAGTATTACTATTTAGTTTAGTGCAAACCACTAATGAGGGGTTCTTTAATGTTACACCCGGCTCAGCAAAAATAAGTTCATCTGAGCTTATTGCACAGATCAAGGTCTGCGAGGCTGTAAAAACCATGGATTGTAAGGCATTTGATGACTCGAAATTCAACTTGAACTGTGGCATATGCCTAGATACAGGGAAGAATAGTGTAAATGCATCAATCACTGGAGGAGGACTTGTTATGCTAAGTGATCACAAGATCTCTGCTAGAAAGGGTGTCGCAACCGATATTATTCCAGGGTATGTTCCAACTGTCGGATTTTGTCCCATTAGCAAGTTGGTCACCAGCAAGGATGAGTGTATGAAGTTACAGGGGCAATTATTGTCACAGACAATTGCTTCTGCTGTTTCCGCCGCCGCCGCCGCCGCTGGCGCCTCTCCAGCAATTGCCGCAGCCGCTGCTGCCGCTGCTGCTGCTGCTAAACCTGCTGATGCCGCGGCGGCCGCTGTAGCCGCTGCTGCCGCTGCGGGTGCCTCAATGCAGATAATTGCAGCGATTTCTGCCGCAGCAGCTATTGCCGCCGCTGGTGCCTCACCACAAGCGGCAGCTGCTGCTGCCAAGGCTGCTGCTGCTGCTCCACCTGGTGGTGCTGCTGCTGCCGCTGCCGCTGCTGCGATTGCCGCTGGTGCACCTGCTTCCGCTGCTGCCGCGGCTTCTTCTGCCACTGACGCCGCTATTGCCAAGAAGAGCAATGATGATGCTATTGCTGCTGCTGCTGTTAAGAAAGCCCAGGCGGATGCTGCTGCTGCTGCAGCTGCCAAGGCCGCTGCTGATGCTGCTGCTGCAGCCAAGAAGGCAGCTGAGGATTCTGCTAATGCCGCTGCCGCAGCTGCAGCCAAGAAGGCTAAGGAGGATGCTGACCGTGCTACCGCTGCAGCTGCAGCAGCTAAGAAGGCTCAGGAGGAGGCTGCTGCGGCTGCTGCTGCCAAGAAGGCTCAGGAGGAGGCTGCTGCGGCGGCTGCTGCCGCTGCTGCCAAGAAGGCCAAGGAGGAAGGTGATCGCATAGCAGCTGCAGAAGCAGCTAGGAAGGTTCAGGAGGCGGCAGCGGCAGCAGCAGCAGCAGCAGCTAAGAAGGCCAGGGAGGATGCTGAGCGTGCAGCAGCCGTCGCTGCAGCAGCTGCTGCTGCCAAGAAGGCTCAGGATGATGCGGCAGCGGCAGTAGCTGCTGAGAAAGCTGCAAAAATGAGACTAGCAGCAGTTGTGGTAGGAGTCCAATCCAGAACCACTGGAGTAGCCTCCATACAAAATGCACCTGACATAAATTCTAAATTAGTCCCCTCTAGCGCAAATAATCCCAAGATGGAAGTGCACTCCGAATTTAGATTTATCATATATAATGGAGACTACTGGTTAGCTGGCGGGCCAAACCATTTAGGGGGGAGACTTATGTCCAGTAAGGATGCCCAAAATTGGACACTCGTTCCTTCAATGGACAACATTGGAGGAATTGGTTCATCGTTTGACTATGGATTCTGGACTGGTAAGAGATGGATTATTGCATTAATGAGTGTAAAGAGAAATTATACTTATGAGTATTTTAGTTCAAGGGATGGAAATACATGGACACCATTCACTACTGGACAGTTTGGCAATATTGGTCATATTGCAGGAACCGAATCTATATTAGTTGGGGTTGGACATGGTAGAGGTCACTGGAATGGTCAATATGTAACGTATTATAGCACAGACGGAGGAAAACGATGGAGTGTTTCTGATGATTCTGGCATTTTTGATCCTACTCAAGGTGGTGGACTAATGACTGTAAAATATAATGGTTCTATGTTTGTCGCAGGTGGTATGGGTGACGCAAGTGGTAAACCTGTTGTCATCATATATTCAATTAATGGTTTGAAATGGACTAAGGCAAATGTTCCAGCAATGAACACGAGAGTATGGAATCTAGCATCAAATGGTAAAGCATGGATCGCTGCAACACAGTATGATGGGGTCCTATATTCTCCCGATGGTATAAATTGGCAAATGACTAACTTTCCCAAATCAGACTGGAGTTCTCAACGAGTCGATAGTCTATATGCAGTTCTATCTAGCACATACTACAGTAAAAGCTTGAACCGCTGGTTCTGTTCAACCCAATTTCATGTTTATTCTTCAACCGATGGTATGAATTGGTCTATTCTATATTCTGATATAGGCAAGGCAACAATCTGTATTATGGCCGATTATACACCTCCACCCCCAGATCCAGTAGTCTCAGGTCCTAAGTCGGCGATTACTATAGGAGTCCAAGATCCATACACTGCAGTGGCTGGTATACATAGTGCACCAGATATAAATGCGTATGTATCTAGCTATCTTGAAAGTAATCCCAAGTGGCAGGGAAATTCCGAAATTAGATTTCTCTTATACAATGGAAAACAGTGGATAACTGGCGGGCCAAATCATTCAGGGGGCAGACTTATGTCCAGTAAGGATGGCCAAAATTGGTCAATCATTCCTTCCATGGAAAATCTAGGAGGACCTGGCTCAGCGTATGCCTTTGGATTATGGACTGGTAGACGATGGATTGTCGCATTGGTTAATGTAAGTAAAAATTATAGTATGGAGTTTTCTAGTTCAACCGATGGAATTACATGGCTACCGTTGACGACTGGCTATGGGAATATTACACATATTGCAGGAACCGAATCAATGTTAGTTGCAGTTGGAATGAATGCAGGTCATTATAATCAAAAAGTCTTGTATAATAGCACAGATGGAGGAAAAACATGGAAGGTTACCGATGATTCTACTATTTTTAGTCAACAACATGGTGGGGGGGCAATGTGTGTAACATATAATGGTTCTATGTTTGTGGCAGGTGGTATGGGTAACGCAAGTGGATCACCAGTTGTCATTATATATTCAACTGATGGTACAAAATGGACTAAGGCAAATGTTCCAGCAATTAACGCAAGAGTATGGAATCTAGCATCAAATGGTAAAGCATGGATCGCTGGAATGCAATATGATGGAATGTTATATTCTCCAGATGGTATTAATTGGCAAAAAACCACGTTTAAAGCAGTAAATGGGAGACCTGCGCAGGCACCTTCTATAAATATTTATCCAAATGGCTTATCGTGGAGTAAAAGCTTGAATCGCTGGTTCTGCTCAACAACTCTAGATATTTTTTCATCAACTGATGGTATCAATTGGACGGTCCTATATCCTGGACTTGGTATGGGCGTGGTCTGTGTTATGGCCGATTTTTAGTTATCTCTATTTATACAGAATTTATCTGAACATATTTTTATAGTCAGATAAATAGTAGGATGAAAAGAATCGAAGGGTTTGGATTACCAAATTTTCCAAATGATCCTGCCTCTACCGGCACTGCCGATATTTCTAGATATTATGCCAAGACACTACCCAACATTATTTATAATAATGATCCATCCATGAATTTGACAGAGCTTACTCGAACTACTAATCCTCGTAGCTCTGATTCAAAATCGGTCTTAGACGATGACTGGAAAAAATCAATCGATATAAACTCAAACAAAACCTTATTATCACAACAGGCTGCATGTGAAAATGTGGGTGGAGGAGATCAGTTTGCACATTTATCATCCCTTGAAAGCACCGTTGACACAAGCAGTCGTCTACGATGTGGATGGGTATATAATAAGGAAAACTATTCCCGTGGTCGAGGAGCCTTGGGTATTAATAAGGGTCCTATTAAAACAACGGCTTCCGGCACATGGATGTGGGATTTAAAAGAGGCGAAGAAAAAGTATCACACTGAGATCTGTAATGGAATTACAAATTGCGGCGATATTGGGGCCACGATGTATCAAGGGCGCTGTGGATGGTGTAAGAAGTCTGGAAAGGCGGTTCCCATAAGTGGTGGGCAAGCAGCATACCCCTTTAGTTCTTCTACTGCTTGTTCCCCCACTAAGTTAATTTTACCTGGTGAAAGTTCACGATGCCGCGAAGGGTTCGTAAACCCATCTCCTTGCACACCCTTGCCAAACGGTGCATATTCACGCGACTGTCTCTTACAGAAAGTCATAGGCGCAGGATGCTCTGATGCTGGGTCAATGTATCAGGCTCTGCGATCTAGTAGTGACAATGATTACTTGAGTCAGCTAAGGCAACAACAAGCCTGGTCTGTATATCAGGCAAGAGCTACAAATCCCTTAGATGATACCGCATTAAAAACTGGAAAAATTACAATTGCTAATGCTCTGAATAACTTTAATGCGGTGGAGCAACAGGCTGCATCTGAATTAAATGGGGGGTTGCAATATGCGGCACGTGATCTTTGCTATGAGAAGGGGACCCTTGAAAACTACGATTTTTGCTCCGAGATTACGGATTCTACTAGTGGACCATTTACTCTAGATTGTCTACAGAAAGCCTTTAGAGTTGCGGGCGGTCAGACAACGGGTCGTGCATATCCTTCTTCTTCTACTGCATCTATGTGGAATGGCTTGGGGACATGGTCTGCAGTGAAGGCTAAGATTCAGGATTATTTCAATAAAACGCGCTCATCGGATCGTGCAACTCAGGAGAGATCTATGATTGATTTCTATGGTATTGCCTTGGAAGAAAAGAGCCGCCCACCCCCTCCACCCCCGCCTCCTCCACCCCCGCCACCGCCCCCAAATCCGAATGTTACTATTAATGAAGCAAGCTATGGGGCTAATTGCAATGCTAATTTACGAGGGAACATGAATCAATTCTTAAATAGATTAGCTAGAGAAAATAGATTACAGGGTCACGTTTTTAATTTAGCTAGGGATAACTTTCCAGACCCTGCGCCATTCTGTTTCAAGGATATTAAGGTTAATTATACGTGCCCTTCTGGTAGAACTGGTGAACTGTATTTTGGAGGTGAAGCGGGCTATGCATCACAGATGAATTTTGACTGTCCAGCGGTTCCGCTACCGCCACCACCGCCCCCACCACCACCGCCACCACCTCCCCCACCACCACCGCCACCACCTCCTGTTGTTGAATGGAAGCCTCCAAGATATCGTGTATTCGATACAAAAAATAATATAGTTGCTGACAGAAATTCACAGGATGCTACGATAATTCTGGATGCTAGATACGAAGGCAGGAAGGAAGGTGGGTTATATATAAATGATTTCACAGCTGATAAGGTAGAAGTTGAGGCCGGGCTGAGACTACATCTTACATTTCCAGGCCCTCACGGTTATCAACGTGTTGGTGATTATTCACGCCACGAAACTATTAATCTTCAAGGACCTACCACGTTTTATTTTAATAAACCCGTGGATTTTGGAAGTCCTTGGGGTATTAAAACTTATCCTACTCCATTTTCAATCTTTCCTGACGGTGGTCGCCATCTCGAAACCAAAATATCAAGGAAGATTGCAGCTCAAGAGAAGTATCCTGTTTTTGGATCATTAGATCCATAATTATTAGGATTTATTTTTCTATTCTATGACAGTTGATCATATAGACCATGTTTTCTGGACTATATGACCAAGTGAAACAAACGTTCCGCCCCCTTGTAAAACCCCGCGAGGATTCCTATGAGGCTTCCAGAAAACAAGCTGAAAACGACTATACCCAGCGTGCAATCATCGGCCTCAATAGACCAGCCTTAGAACAACGTGCCATATCTCAAGGCGTCGCTCTAACGCCCGCTCCTCGCACCGGTAAATTAAACGTAGGCGTGCGAGACATGTATCTGAAGGGCCCGGTTGAACGCTACGATTTCTGTGCAGAGCTCCTAGATTCCACACTCCCACCCTTTTCTTTAGAATGTTTGCAGGCCGAATTTATCAGACAAGGAGGTCAGGCCACTGGGTCCCTATATCCCAGCAATGCAAATCTACCCCTATGGAATTCTAAGAATAAATGGCTCCATGTGAAGGAGGAAATTCAGAATCTCATTAGTCACACCCTATCACCGAAGCCTGCACAAAGAGAATCGGCCATGCTACAATTCTACGGGGTTGGCTTAGGAAAGGAACCTGTGGCCCTAGAGCCACAATA
>Ga0214921_10003919_pt1 | contig 22422 bp, 22 predicted proteins | sample LL1505_MetaG_FD_177992 | JGI IMG/M metagenome (GOLD analysis project Ga0214921, IMG submission 177992) | Freshwater microbial communities from Lake Lanier, Atlanta, Georgia, United States - LL-1505 | ecosystem: Environmental > Aquatic > Freshwater > Lake | place: USA: Georgia | collected... | reverse complement strand
AAAAGATTGAATACCGCATAGGTCGTCACGGGAATGAGTTAATCTGTTTATCTCCATTATCTCTGAACTAGTAAGGTATAAAAAATATCGGCCAAATATAAGGAAATCAATGGCGCGTCCCAGTCCTCTAGCAAAGGAATTATGTAGATGTATAAAGAAGGTTAGAAAAACTGTTAAGCTCCGACGGGATCAAAGTAAGTCTCATAAGGATCGTGAGAGAGCCGCGATTGGAATCTGTGTAAAATCGGTCATTCAGACTCGTGGAAAAACTCTGAAGAAATTTAAGTGTAACCCAAAACCATATTTATTGGTCCAAAAGCCAAAAATATAAGTAATATATAGAATGAGTTTAACTAAAAAGAAATTTAGTTTACGTAAGTCAAGAAAAGTACAGAAACAACCAGAGCGTAATTTTAATCTAGAACGCATTGTTAATAATAATAATGATGACGATGAAATGATTATTATTCCAAAAAATAAAGTTGCTGAACTACAAGATAAATTTACATATATCAATTCTTTAGTTGATTTAAGAGATATGTTTAATACAGATATATTTAATAGTAACGATAACTTGATTATAACAAAATCTCAATTTCCAAAAGAACATCAATATTCATACTTTAAAGGTCCTAAAGGTACAAATGTACATAAAAATACAGCAGAAGCTATTTCGGCTGATAAATTATGGAGTTTATTACCAGACGCATTATATAAAGGACATGTTCCAACACGATATCTTAGAATTCTACAAGATTTCTTAGGAGATATTGATAGAACAGCATTATCTGATAGATCAGTTCAAATAGGACGACCGTCTCGTCGAGATGTAGTAACTAGAAAAAGAAGAGCAAATATGGCGATTAAAGCACTTAATAGAAACTACAATAATAATAATAATAATAATAACAATAATGTTAATAATAAACTAGCAAAGAGACGGCTAACAAGAAGACGTGAAACAAAACATGGACGTACTCAAAAACAACATGAACGTGCTAAAAGAAATAATGCCATTAAAAAAAGTATTAGTAAATTACTCGCAAAGTAATATTTTATAAAAAGTTAAAAATAATAATAATAAAATTATTCTAGTTTTTAACCTATCAAGCTTTTTAGCCTAAGATGCCTGATTCAACCAAGGAATAGGCCCCCCATCCGTTCCCGCGAGGCACGCTTCACGCCCACCCTCTTTACATGTCTTACCTGGAATCTTGTATAACCAATCCGCAAAGGAACCCTGATCATTAGGTACAGTTGTAGACGGCTGTGTTACAAACTGTCGCTGGCTCTGATTCTTTCCAAATACATCTGTTGGATCAGAAAACCATTGAACGCGGAAATAATCGTCTAAAGTTTGCTTGACTGTTGGATTATTTACAGGTGCGGCTTCAGGACGACCAGGATTATATTTAATTTCATCGAGTAAAACATTCATAAAGAGATTGCGCGCCGATGGGGGCGTATAGTCAGGGAGCATTGGACCAGAGTATGGAGATGCGTCTACTTCAACTACACCTGATGGACCACTTGGCTGTACACTGCCAGCCGCGGAGCCGCCGTTTACAAACGATTCAACATTTTTAGGTGATGGTAAATATCCAGAAGGATCTACATTCGCAACATAAGGTAGTGTATTATAGTTATCCCAGTTTTTACCTTTTTTATTAGATGATGGTTCAAAGTCAGTTGTAAAAATAATAGCCAACGCTGTTAATAGACCAAATATTAATGCTACTGCGATAACAGGAAGGCCTCCAAATAAACTTCCTATTATACCTATTACAAGCGATAATAGGACTAACCGGGCGGCAAAATTCCAAGCAGAATGCTCACATTTTGGCTTAAATTGTAGGCTAAAATTTTGGAATAAGATCGTGACATCTTTCCAAAAAGGAGGTTCACAGCTCTTATCATCCTTCATTATCCTAAATCTTAGAAACTTTATTTCTTACCATTTCCTGCTGGTTTTTTCTTTTGAGATTTCTTTACTGGATTAGTAGCACCGCCACTAGCACCGCTGCTAGCACCGCTGCTAGGGCGTAGTGCTTCTTCTCTTAGAAGAGCTGCCATAGCTGCTTCAGCTTGTGCTGTATCAGCAACACCCTGTTGAGAAGAAGGCTTATTCGCAGCCCCCTTATCTGCCGCCTTCTTTCTTAATCGCTCCTTTACCATTGCCAAGCGAGCACTAGATTCACGACCAGCTGCTCTAGCTAATCCCATATCTTCAAATCCAAATGCGCTCTTAATTCCTTCCATCATTTCTACAAAACTCGGATTACTTGCGAACTCTTTCATTAATTCCTCGGCTTCACGTGCGATCTCTTGTGGCCGAATGGCACCAGATGCGATTTTTTGTTGAAGTCGTTTGCTAATTCGTTGAACAGTTTTTTGGATAATAGTCGGGTTATTAGTAAAAACCTGAAATAGAATATCAAAGGCCCGGGACGGATTTTTCTCACATTCGGCCATCATTTCAGGACTAATTCCAAGCTCCTCTGGTGTAATATCCTTCACAATTTCCTGAGCCAGTTTAGCCATATGACCTTTTAGAAATTTTTCAGGAATCTTGGGAAATCCACCCTCAAACATCTTCTCAAACCCACCAGGTAGGCTCGAGCCTTCGGTTGCTCCTTCGGCAGCACCTGCGGCAAAACCCTGAGTGGATTTAAAGAAAGTCATAAACTTTTTAATGATATTTTGAAAGTCAACACCTTCCAGCTTCTTCTTCATGTCATTCATGGCATCATCCATCCAGGCAGGTGGCTTTGAATCCTCAGAGAAGCCTGCTTCCATAAAGCAGCAAATTGAGAGAATGCGAACATACTCCCATATTGCTTTATGGCTATTATCAGATAGTGAGGCCCATACAGCATCCGAGATTTCTACTCCTGGTAGGACCATTTTAGGATTTTTAGTAAATTCTGCTTCGCCGCCGTCATCACCGCTAAAAGTATTTCCAACTCTTACTTCTTCCTGAAAACGACTCAGACGTGTTTTATCATCAAGAGCCTTTGCTAATTGAATCTGTGAAGTATATTCGGGTAAAGTTCCAAGCAAATCCTCAACAAATTCGCTATATTTAGTACTAAAAACAGATTTCTCCTGAGTTGCTTCTGCTGTTGCTTCCGCCATTCTTCTTAAGGACTAATAAAAACCCTTTAGACCATTTATTAAGTCCAAAAGACTGATTAGCTGGCTCGTGCTTTTTCAGATAGAATACATAATACTTTTAAATACTTCCAAATTACCTCTTGATTCACAGTACCCATTGTGTCCCAGTGTTTATCAAAAATGGCAAGTGCTGATATCATTTCATTAAATTGTATTGAAATTTTCTTTTGTGCTATTTGACGAATATGCCCGATATCACGGTTTGTTATAGAAGATGCTAATTCAATATATACATGTTCGGTAAATAAATCTAAAATTAATCTTGGATTAATTTTTTTGGCACCAGTAATTGCTTCAGTTGCCAATTTAATATCTCTTTCTTCGGGAAAAGTAGTACACAATTCCTCAAAGAAATTTAAAAGTTGTGTAGTAAATGCGTTAAGCGCACTCATACTCTATCTATTATGATACATAGTACTCTTTAGACTGATTTGCGATTTATAAATTATTGTCTCGCAATACGTTGCGGTATCCCATTGTCTCGGCTCTTTAGAAATTGTTCCATTTGTTGATCAAGTAACTCTTCCTTCTTGCTGCGCTTTTGATTTGAACTAGTTGTTTGGAAATTAGATGCCTCTCTTGTACTAACTGCCTCTTGCCCATTTAAATAAGTAAAATTATGTTTCATTCTCATTCCACCATTTCCTTGTGTAGTGGTATCATCTCCTAAGAATGAATATGAATCGCCAAATCCACCACCCATTTCCATGTCTAAATATGGTTCTGGTTCTACAGAAGTGGGGCCACTATTACCATTATTAGATCCATTACCACCGCCTGTATTACCGCCGCCTCCATTTTTCATTTTATGCTCATATAACCAATTCATAACTTCGCTATTGGTTCTTGGTTCAGGTTCGCCCGAAATAACAAGAGTCGGAGTCTGTTTTAGCCAAGTAGGTAATTGGGGCCGATCTGATGAAGGATCAACACAAATGAAACGAAATTCTTTATGATACGGTGTTTGAGATATTTCAGTTATAAATGCTTTGGACCATTCACATCGGTTTGAGTAGAAACATATGTGAATTGGTGAAGGTGTACTTCTGCTCATCCTTTTCTAATTAACGAACGAATCCTAATCGAGATGGACGCATCTAGATTTAAACAAAATTTGATCTAAATGATCATTCGGAAGATATGTTAGGACAACAAGATGAACTTTGAAAATCTAAGAAAACTTAATGAGCATGCCTACGCTTTTACTCTCTCCCCCATCCATGTTACCTATGCCAATACTATTCGACGCCTTATCCTTACAGGTGTAGAAACGGTGGCATTTCGTTCGGATATGACATCTACGGGCTCTACGACGGATGTTGTTATAAAACGAAATGATACTCCAATGACAAATGAAATGTTGGCTGACCGTATCGGTCTTATTCCAATTAATGTTGCCGAACCACTTACATGGAAAAGTGATAAATATGTGTTCACTTTAAAGGTAGCAGGTGATAAAGACAATACAACTTATGTTAAATCAGGTGATTTTAAGATTAAAGAGATAGTACCGATTGACGCAGTTTCAGATCCTGATCCTATTCCAACTGAAAAATTCTTTCCGCCTAATTTAATTACAGGTGATACTTGTCTAATTGCCACGCTTCAACCAGGTGCTAATACGCTTCAACAATTCGTTGAGATTGAAGCAAAGGCTACTAAGGGAACTGGACGCGAGCATGCGCGATTTATCCCTGTATCACAGTGTTCTTATGAGTATACACCCGATTCTAATCCTCAGCGTGTTGAGGAAATGTTTGTAAAATGGCTGGATGTCGCAAAGAAGGCATCGGCAGTTGAAAAAGGTTCTGAGCGTTATAATGAGTTGCGTCGTGAATTTAATACAATGCAGATTAAGCGTTGTTTTAAAATTAATGAAAAAAATGAGCCATTTAGTTTTGACTTTACTGTAGAAACGGCGGGAGTATTACCTGTACAATATATTGTTAAGCGAGCATGTGAAGTTGGTGAAAATATGTGTAGTCGTTATGTAAATATTCATCATGGTGATCTTCCCGAGGAAATTACTATCTCTTCAGCTGATACACGAATTATTGGTTATGATTTCCTAATTCGCGGCCATGATCATACACTGGGTAATCTACTTCAGACGTGGCTTGTTGAAAATCATATTCAGGGTGAAGCTACTCCTAAAGTTACATATGCGGGATATTCGGTTCCTCATCCTCTTCGAGATGAAATTATTCTTAGAATTGGTGTGGAAGATGGTGAAGAAGCTACCGCGCGTTTGGCTCTAGCTGAAGCAGCGAAGGGATGTGTTGATATGTTTCAAAAACTTCGTATAGCATGGCAAGGCGCGACAGGAGCTCCTGTCGCACCGTCAATTGCAGTTCGTCGTAATCGTCCAAAGGTAGCACAGCCTAAAATTGGTTAGATTTATATAATATTAAAATTACTATTTTTTAGTGAATATTATTTATATTCTATAATAGAATTAATTAAATTTTTAATTTCATCTAGATTTTCCCATTCATTTTCATCTATATACCACAAATTAGTTTTAATATTTTCTATATCATACATATAATTACAAACTTCAAATAATCTTTTTATAAGTTCTTCTCCATTAAAAATATTATTCTCTTTAATTGTAATTTCTGGAATAGTTAAACTGGTTATATAGGATATAGATATGTTTTCAAATAATAGTTTATTATGAATTTCTAAATTAATAGGAATATTCTTAGTAAAATATTGTTTCATAAAAATACCAAATGGTCTTAAGAACCATTGTATACCAATTCCATTTTCAATCTTACACCATAAATATTCATAATTCTTTAATGTTAAATCGTACTCTTCATTAAAAGCATTTCTATTATGCTGTATAATATCTTCTTCTCTATCATTCCAATCATCCATCCATTGAAAAAGTATACCAAGATTATTTCCCCAAATTTTCCAAAATTCTGTATCTAATCCTATACATATAGCTACAGTTTCTGTAACAAGTTCAAATAGCACACCCGTTTTTAAAGATGCTAATTCAACTAAGCTTCCTTTTTTCTCAATATCGTACAATTGTCCAAGTACAAGTCTTTGAAGTTTTGTTTTAAGTAAATTTCGCCATAGTTCATCAGATACATGTATTGGTTTATTATTTAGCCATATATCTCTTACAATAATCATTAGTTCATAGGATACTAATACAGCTTTTTTTGAAGATAAAACTTTATGAAGTGTTTTTTTACCACGTCTTTCATTAGCATTATCCATCCATGGTGTATCATCTAATATTAGACTTGCCACATGAATACATTCAATTGCGAATGCTAATTCCGCATTTATTTTTTTATCCGGGGCCAAATATGACCACAGTTCACAAAAAAGTTTAGAACGGATTTGTTTTCCACCAGTAAAAAGATAATTCCAAGAATAGTCTGCTACATCTTGTGGATGAATCTGGAACCAATAAGATTTCCATTTTTCATAAATATCTTCTTTTAAGATATCCCATGACATCTTATCTAATTTGAAAATGAATTCAAATCAAAATTAATTACACATCTAGACTGATACACATTTTAATGTGTATTGATGGCAATGTCTGATAGCATTTTATACATCGGTGCTCAGACATCTAATAATCGTAAATCTTCCGCAAAGCAACATTCAACATCCAAAGTTTCTACTTCCTTCAAATAAGCTCCTGAAAATCGAACATATCGTGCGAAGGCAATTTCAGCAGATTGATAATTATCAATTGAATAATGATTAAATAGTTTGATATATTTTGTCCTCATAGCATAACATCCCAAAATACAATCATATTCTTCAAACTTCAGACTACATGATCCAAAAAACTTTACAAATGCGTCATATTCATGCTCGTTCACAATAACATCTTTAAAGAATTTTGGTGATAAAGCTCTGTAACGTCCAGTCAATTTAATTATCATATCATCATCTTTTATATTACATTTCTGAATTACTTCCTTAATATCAAGTAGTTCATTGGCACCTTTACTTTTAAATTGTTGTTTATTATTTTCAGTGTATACTACTTGTACACTGTTTACTCCATGATGAAAATTATCTAAATATGTTTTTCGTTTTCCATTATTTTCCACAATGATTGGTGTAATTTCCTGAGGAAGTAGTTTAAGTGTTTCGCATATTGCGTATAAGTATCTATCTTTTCGTTCATTAGTATTTTGAGATCCATGACGATTATTTATAGATGTAGTTATAATTAAATATATCATAATTAATTATATATACATTTAGGGTTTTAGGTATTAAAATTACTAACTACCTTTTTAAATTCATCATATGCCATAATATTACATAAGGCAGATGTATTAAAATGTTTATGAAGATTTCCTTTTGTACTAAATACATATTTACAAAATTTACATTCTAATTTATTAATATCAGTAATAGTTTTTTGAAGTAGTTCATCGACTATTACATGAATACCCCTATTTTTTTTCTCTTGTGATTGTTCTTCAATTAGAAGAATTTTCTTGGATTGCTCCTTGGGTTGCTCCTTTGGTTTCCTTCCTCTACGTTTTTTCTCTTGTGGTTGTTCAATTAATGGTTGCTCCTTTGGTTGCTTCTTTGGTTGCTCCTTGGGTTGCTCCTTGGGTTTCCTTCCTCTACGTTTTTTCTCTTGTGGCTGTTCAATTAATAGTTGCTCCTTGGGTTGCTCCTTTGGTTGCTCCTTTGGTTGCTCCTTTGGTTGCTCCTTGGGTTGCTCCTTGGGTTTCCTTCCTCTACGTTTTTTCTCTTGTGGCTGTTCTTCTTTAATAGGATGTATTACAATATCTTCATACACAATTGTATTTTTGGGATTTTCTTTAGAAAGCTCTTCAAGATTAATTTCAGACAAAAAATCAAATAAGCTTTTCTTTGACATACTTTTGCCTTGTAGGCCTTTAAGTATTTCCTCCATAATATAATATATGATAAAAGTTTTAGGCCCGCCTATAATCTAGTATAATCAATAATATATGGTTGCTGAATTACATCATATACTTTTGTATTACCAACTTTACTAATAAATGTAATAGTAGTACCTTGTTCTATTTTATCAGTATCATTTTCGGCATAATCAAGCAAAATAGCATATGTTTTTGGATGTCTTCCAAATCCAATATTTAGGACTTTCCCGCTCATATCAGTTAAATCCAAAAATCCTTTATCATTAATCGCAAAAACTGTTAGTGGTATTTGTGTTAAATCAGTCGATTTAGATACTTCTTGTTCTTTTTCTTGTACCTTATCCTTATCTTTACTTTGTTCTTGTTTTTCTTCCTTGTATTCTATCAAATCATCATTTTTCTTATAAAGATTGGGCTTTTTCCACCACTTCCAGATAACAACAACTGCAATCAACGCAATAACTCCAAATATAATCATGGATGAAGTTGATAGCATTTTATATTTAAAATGGCATTATCTTTTAGGCTTTTATTAGTCAACTTCTTCAACTTTTGGGCCGTCAGAATTCCTTGGGCCGTCAGAATTCCTTGGGCCGTCATAATTCCTTGGGCCTTTAGAATTCGCACTCTCATTAGATTCAGTAGATCCAGGCGCACCAGATTTCTCATAAAGCTTCACCATTACAGGTTTAATCTTCTCCTCATAAACCTTTTGCTTCTCTTCATATTCCTCCTTTGTACCTTCAGTATTAGCTTCAAGCCATTCAATACCTTCCTTAACCCAGCCTTCAACTTCAGATACTGTACTTTCACCAAGAGTCTCTTTAACCTTATCTTCTCGAACAGAATTACGTGCGTTATACAGGTAAGCTTCAAGTTGATTCTTAGCCTCCACTCTCTCCATGCGCTTCTTATCATCAGCAGCATTATTTTCAGCTTCTTGTACCATTCTATCAATCTCATCCTTGCTTAGACGCCCCTTATCATTTGTAATAGTAATCTTTTGAGACTTACCCGTGGATTTCTCTGCGGCCGATACATTTAGAATACCATTGGCATCAATATCAAATGAAACCTCAATTTGAGGAACACCGCGGGGCATTGGAGGAATACCATCAAGCTTGAAATTACCCAGCTGATTACAATCACGTGTAAATTGGCGCTCACCCTCAAATACCTGAATAAGTACACCAGGTTGATTATCAGCATACGTTGAAAAGGTCTGCGACTTCTTACACGGAATAGTTGTGTTACGCTTAATAAGTGCGGTCATTACACCACCAGCTGTTTCAAGCCCGAGTGATAGGGGTGCGACATCTAGTAAAATAAGGTCAGATGTGCGATCTGTTAAGCCTCCACCCGTCAAAATATGTGCCTGAATTGCGGCACCATATGCTACCGCCTCATCTGGATGTACAGAGTCATTTAGTTTCTTACCATTGAAAAATGAGCTTACAAGATCACGAATCTTAGGAATACGCGTAGAGCCGCCGACCATTACAATCTCATGAATCTGATCCTTAGACATCTTGGCATCACGTAGAACCTGATCAAGAGGGGCAATAGTACGACGAAACGCCGCATCACATAGACTTTCAAACTTTGCCCGCGTAATCACAGCCGTAAAATCAACACCATCTGCGAGGGCATCAATCTCAATATTTGCCTGCGTAGAAGTACTCAAACTACGCTTAGCACGCTCGCATGCGGTTCTTAAACGGCGAAGCGCACGGGCATTATTCTTCAAATCCACACTTTTATTTTTCTTTTTAAATTCCTGGACACACCAATCCACCATGGCACTGTCAAAGTCTTCTCCACCCAAGTGGGTGTCACCAGCAGTAGCCTTTACTTCAAATACACCGTCATCAATTGTAATAAGAGATACATCATGCGTCCCTCCGCCGCAATCGAATATCAACACATTTTGTTCCCCCGCCTTCTTCCTATCAAGTCCATATGCTAACGCCGCTGCCGTCGGCTCATTAATAATTCGAAGAACATTTAGACCTGCGATTACACCAGCGTCCTTAGTCGCCTGCCGCTGAGAATCATTGAAATATGCGGGTACAGTAATAACCGCGTCTTTTACTTCGCAACCCAGATATGCCTCCGCAGTCTGTCTCATTTTAGTAAGAACCATGGCAGAAATCTCCTCGGGCTGATACTTCACACGTTCACCCTTAAAATCCACTTCAATTTGAGGTTTGCCGCCCGTTCCTGAAAGAACAGTAAATGGCCAATGAGCCATATCAGACTTAACAGTCTCATCATCAAACTTACGACCAATTAAACGCTTAGCATCAAATACAGTGTTATTTGGATTAGCCGCCGCCTGTGACTTCGCACCATCGCCGATTAGGCGCTCAGTTTCAGTAAATGCCACATAAGAAGGGGTAGTACGATTCCCCTGCTCATTCGCAATAATTTCTACTCGATCATTTTGCCATACACCAACACAAGAAAAGGTGGTGCCAAGATCAATACCTAGCGCATACTTACCTGTACTTTTCGACATTTCTAAATTAGAAATGTGGATAAGTTTTAAGTTCTTTTATTGTTTATTATATATTGTGTAATAATTGAAAAGCTTTTTTTAGGCCTTATACCTTGGGTAACTTCTTAATTAAAAATACAATTCTCTGCCACGGTTGTTTATGAAGATACTCCTTAATTTCACAGAAATTTACTTTTTTACCACTAGGTTTAAGTTGATTTAGAAAAATACCGTGAATACTGTAAAGATGAGGGAGATACATTTTGTCAACTGTATCAGCAGTTACAGTTTTAGTAATATGTAAATTTACATAATTATCATACAAAAACTTAATAATAATATCCATGTATTTCATATGCTCTATGATAAATTGTTTATCTTCAGGGAAATACTCTAAATATCTCACAATCAAACTCTGAGTATATAGCTGTGCGAAACGCTCAACAATATTTGGACTATTACCTCTTAGTGTTTTTACCGCGGAGTATTTTTCAGAGCGATAACGCCAACGATTACCAGCACCATCTTTAAAAACTAGTCCTTGAAATGACCAATCTCTATCTACAAGTTGTTGTTTAACCCACTTTTGAACCTCTGAATCATCTGATACCGATTCTTCTGTTACTACAATCTGCGCATATGATATCTTTTGTTTTCTTACAACTGGTACTAGAGGAATATTCTTAATATTTGGGACACCTCGCACCATTTCAGGACTATCCTCAAATTCAATACGACCATCATCATATACAACACCACTATGAACTAGATATACACGATTTGATTTAATAGGGTTTACATTTCTATGCTCAGAATGCTGTACTAAAAAACTATAAAACGTGGCGACTTCAGAACTAGCACTATTGGGAGAACGAATATCCTCATAAGAGCTTGCCAATCCATTATTTGTATTTACATATGCCTCCTCAAATAATTCCCTAAATGACTTATTTGAGTAAAACTTTCCGGCCGCGCTAAGCCTTGAACGACTTGTAATATGAAATGTATCATCTCCAACTGCCTTAAAACAATTAATCATAAATCCATCGTGTAATTCCTGGCATATAATACCCGCATTAGAAACATCTTTTAGAGTTTTAAAAGGAAATTCTTGGGCCGCTGCTTTGGCAGGTGCGACACAAACTGGACGATTAGTCTTAGTATTCCATACTACAGAACGAAACCATTTACTATGGGGCAGATCCATCTTACTAGTCCCTTTTTCATAACGTATTACACAAAACCCGCTATCCTCTTTATTATCAGCCACTCTAAATAATCCACCCTCAGGTGATTCTAAATATTTTTGTAATTCTTCCCAGCTTGGATACTGTGTAACAAGGTCTTTAAATACATTAATTTCATATTGAATAGGCATTCTTTAATACTAGATAATATAGTATTAATTTCTTTATATCTGTTTGTTATTTTATTATTTTATTATTATGATACTCTGTTATTTTGTTAATTCATTAATCTGAGGTTTTGCGAGGCTAGAAGAATCTTAATAGGATGATAGAGCGCAATGGATAATGCAGAAGAATTACCTCCTGATGAGGATGTAGAACAAAACGAGAATAATGTAACAACACCTCTTACACCTACTGATAATCCTACTACTATACTTGAAGAAGGTACTGGGGTTAATGATGAGATTGATGATGAGGCCAATATTGAAGGCGCAATTCAGTCATCTGTACAAATTGCTCCGACAGGTGATACAAATCCGTTAGGTGATGAATATAACCCTATGCTCTTTATTGAATTAGGTGATAGAGTAGTTATTGACTCTAAAAAATATGGTAGAACTATTGGTAGTGTATATTATAGAAGTTTAGAGCGTATAAGCATAAAACCAGACGGTGTTTCAAATAGTTTACACGACTTTGAACTTGAACAAACTGATGATGAGGAATTATACAAAGAGGAAGATGGTGTAACCGCCGCATATGTTATTGAAAAACGTTTATTTGATAGTTTTGTTGAGCAACAAGATTTTAGGATTAATCAAATTATTGATACATTCAATGCAGCGGGTGAATTATATAAATCATATAAAATTGTGAAAGTCGATAAGGATAATGATTATATTCAGATTCAGGATCTAGATGATACTGAAATTACTAATGATTTAAATTTTAATTTTATTGGTATTGAATCTGATGAAGACTTTAAAATCATTAGTATTCGTCAGTTAGTTGGTGGCCCAGACGAACAAGTAGATGGGTCAAAAGGAGATAATGTAGTTAAGATTGAAGATGATTTAGCAGATGATCTAGCAGCTGATTTAGAAGGGGAAGAGGATGAAATTGAAGTAGTTGGATTTATTGAAGTTGTACGTCCAAAAGTTTTCAGGGAGGCGGCTGTTTTTGAACAACGCATACCAGACAATCTACAAAAGATAGATGCCCTTAATGACTTTATAAGCAGCCTCGATCCAGTATTACAAAAAGATCCACAATCAATACGCATAGTACGCATCCTTGTTGAAACTCTCTTTAATCTTAAGCAGGCAACTATTGCCTACAATGATGATGGCTCAATACAAGGTACAAAAGCAATATCTGCTTCTACTCTTGCGGAGCTAATTAAAACTGCCACAATTCCACTTGGACGTCCAGTACTTACTGTAAGTAAGAAGGAATATCTAGTAAATGAAGAAGATGATCTTGAAGAAAGTAAAATAGTAGATGGTGTACATTTTGAGAATTTTTTAACGGAGTTAGATCAAATAGTAGAAAATAAGAGTGTTCATGTAAGTTCTCAGGGTGGTATAATTCGTGAATGGGCCGATCAGCAAACCTTTTTAAAGAAATATCTTTCACCTTGGTCACAAGACACATTGGTAGAACCCCTATGGAAAGCTGTAAATGACTCTGAATTCTTTAGAAGTGAAGCACCTGAATTTACTGAAGTAGATGATAAAACAGTATTTCTTGAAACAATACCAGGCTATATTGCCAGTCACGAACAAAAACAGCCTCCTGTATTTACTGAAATTCCTTTCGGTATTGAGAGAGCCCTATCTACAACATATCGTAAAGGTGTTGATAGACGTAAACAGGTTCTATTATCCGAAGATAGTGCGACAATAAATTCATATTTAATTTTTCCTATTAAAACTGCTAGTAATATTGGTACAACACGTTCTAAAAGTCTTGCCATTGACAGTGGTCGCAGCCAAATGCCCAAAGAAACCATGCGCTCCATCCTTGAAAAGACTGGAGCGCCTAAAGAAGTAGGAACATCAAATGATTTATTACTGCTTGATGTAGAAAGAAGCACTCTTGGTAATATTCCCTTGCCAGATTATATTGAGGGATTATCTGTGCCGGCTCTAGGTCTAGGAGATACATTTGCCACACTTGAACAATATGGTATGGAAAATTTAGAACTATCTCCCAAAATAGTTGAAGTTTTACTTACTAAGATTATATTATATCAAAATCAACTATTATCAACTATCGCGAAACTTAGAGAAAAGGGGGAGCCTCCAAATACACCAGAACCAAATCCATTTATTGACGCACCCTCTATTTTAGAGGAAATCCTTTCTCAGCCAACTCTTGTCGATAATCTTGAAGAGTTTCAACGCATTAATCCTGCCTTAGCAGATTCAGATATTGCCAAAGTCGCATATCTTATGAATAAACATCCAGACTACTTTCAAGTTGCGGCTGGTAAAAACTCTATACTTATTGCGAAAGCTTTGTTGGATTCAAATAATGCGATGTATCTACAATCTCTAAAAGTGGCAAATTTATTAAAGTATAATCAAGAAAATGCTGGGGAAAAACCGAAGAGAAATATGTGTAAACATGTGGCAGATTTAGTAGCAATTAGAAGATTATATGATGATGGTGAGCGATTCCAAAAATTAACCGAATTTTTTAAGAAATATCAGGGTATTAGGGACGGAAACTGGATTAATTGTAATATATGTAAAGAGAATTTGCTATGCCTTCATGAACGGCTACAAATACAGGCATATTTAAATCATTCTGAAAAGCCCACAATTGAGAAAGAGATTATTCTTAAGTTTTCAGGCGGATCTTTTCAAGGTAAATATATATGTAGAAATTGCGGTCAAGCTATTCGCGATTTAGATTTCGAGAATAGCATTGAATTTGACGATAATGGAAATCCAAAATCAGGTCGCGCTGTCCTAGTAGACGAAGACGCAATCTTTGAAGAAAGACTTGATCTACTAGTCAGCGTTCCAATTGAACCATCCCAAAAGAAAGAACTTGATCTTAATGACGATGAAACTAAAGTATATAATATAATATCTGAGATCGCAGTACGTGTAGGTGTAATTATGGATAATCAAGGTTTTAGACACGTAATTGATAGGGTAATTTCATGGGTTAATCGTTTTCCAACACGCGATGATTACAATGAAAAGAAGAAGAAACGAACTACAATGCCTGATTATGATGTAGCTGTAAGTAGAAATATAATAACCGCGTCTGGTTTATTTTTATTATTAGAGATACAGACAAAAATACCGTCTTATACTATTAGACATGCGCTAATTGGATGTGCTTCTCCAGGGTTTGATGGATACCCGTTAGATAATGAGGTAACAAATAAGCAAGGATTAGATTATGTGGCATGTGCTGTTGGATCTATTCGTAGAAATGAGGCGCCTTGGAATCAGACGGGATTCCAAAAAGTGTCCGATAATTTGAAGAGACAGCAAGGTATTGTAGCGTATATGGACAATATCTTAAAAGAGATTATAGGTGATGATATTATTCAGGCTCAGTTAGCAGAAAAGCGACAATACCTAATAAAACTAAAAGAAAAGGGTATATCGAGCTTAGGACAAGCAGTAGATGAAATTCCTGCTACGTTTTTGCCCGAACAAATTATTGTAACACCAGAGGAAGCCGCAAAAGACGCAATTACTCCTGAAGTGGCAGCCGCTATGGGTAATAAAGGAAAGTTAGGTCTTGTTAAACTCTGGATTCGTCAGGCACATCTTTTAGCTAAGAAGACGGCGTCCCTTGTAAAAGGTTCACCACTTAGTGAAACAACATGTTGTTTCGCAAAGATAGAAGAGCCAGGAAATTTCTGGAAAAATGCGCCCGATTTGCCTTCAATTGGTAAAAGAATTCTTATTCCAAATCAACAAGGACAGATTTTAGTTACAGAATTTATTCCAAGACCAGTGAGCGCTGATGTAGTTGAGCCAGATAGTGAATTATACTACAGAATTTTCTTGAAATGTTGTTTCCAGGGTCCTCGACTTGGCTATTCGCACGAACCTGGTTTAACAAACATGTGCCCCTGGTGTGGATTCCAGTTTCCCACAATTCCTGCGGTTATGGATATAGATACAGAGGGTAAATCCGCACTCTCATCACAAAAAGTCGTAACTGACACAGAAGAATTTACAAAACTACTCGATACAATTCATCGTGTAAATAACGTGGAAACTATAAAGATTGTAGAACAGGACTCTGTGAGAGATATAATGACCAAATTTGGTAATATTGCGCAGCCACCAGTTCCAGGATGGAGTGAAATAATTCAAAAAACAACAAATAACTTTTTACAACTACCACCAGATGCTGATAGGGGTGATATAGCAGTAGCGGCAGGACCACTGTCAGATGCCGCATCAGAATCTGAAAGAATAATTCAAGAACGTTTAACTGATGCCACATATCAGACCACTATTGAAGAAATAGTAAAACTATCTTGGATGAACTTTTTTCAAGTTATTCAGACATATTTCATAACACCATTTGAGAGATTATTAACACAATTTATGGATACATCTTTATTTATTCCCATTGAACTTAAAAAGGCATTAAGTGAAGATCATGTAATGAAGGATTTATTACCAATTCTACAAAATGATTCACAAATTATAAAAGCAAAAGAGGGTGATATTCAAAAAGAGGCACTAACTTTAGCACGTTCAAAGCTTCAATATTTTGTTGAGCAAATGAGTGGGCTTCTAAGTTTCAAGAACAAGATTCGTCCAATTGTTGTACCAGGTCGTGAAAAATCACTAGTGTATATTCAACGTACAATGTTATATGGGCCTATTGCGACAATGATAAACCCATCCGAAATTCCTCCAGGAACCGAGATTAAAAGCTCTGTCAAATCAATTGGAGATCCCTCAATGCGTTTTCTTCTAGAACTCATAGCGCTTACTTTAAATAAGTACAAGCGTGAGCGAATATCATTCAATGATCAAGAAATTAAAGAATTAATTGCGGTAAGAAATGAAAAAGAGCGCGTGAATGTTATTGCCGAATTTAATAAACTGACAGATGAAGAGCGTGCCGTGGAATTAATGAATAAGCGTTTAGGGCTGGGTAAATGGGCAGTTGGTGGTACTAAGTTGATTTACGCATATGATAAGGACTACTATGACCTTGAACGTCAGAAGAGAGAGGCGGCAGGAATAATTGATTTTCCGGGTCTTGGACCAGATCAGGTAGAAGCATTAGATGGTCGTGAAGTGGATGAATTTGGGTTTCCAGTATTTGGGGATGCGGAGTTTGAACGTGAAGGTGGGTATGATCATAATCAGCATGGAGATGATGACCATGAATAGATCACGATTTCTTGACATGATTTTTCTATTAAGAAAAATAAGGAATGTCGCTACTCATCTACTCTGGTTTATTATACCTAGCAGGTATTTCAATAGTTTTAATTTTAAAACCAGATCTAATGTTTGCTAAGGATGGTAACTGGAAAGAGTTCGGTTTAGGACGTAATAAACAAAAATATACGTGGATGCCTTTCTGGCTTTTCGCAATATCGTGGTCAATAGTATCCTACATAATAGTACTAGTTATTGCCAGCAATACAGGATTAGGCGGAGTATCTAATGTTACAGATGTTCCAGTTCAAACAGATGCATTAGAGCCTCAAAATGTTTCTACAAAAGCAATGAAACCATCTCTAGTCGAAGGAGTAAAAAACCCTAATTCTACAAAACCAGGGTATTATATACTTAATACAAATGAAACTATAAAACACGGTGTCCCTAAATATATATATTTAGGTCCTGAGGCGCCGAATTTAGTTTATCAGAATTCTGAAAACGAATCCTAACATATTCTTGATATACCGGTACCAATAACCATACCAAATAATATTGAAAACATCATATAAAATCCAACTGATAGACCTTCAAGTAGTGGAAATCTTTGTTCAAGTGTTTTAAGACTTAATTTTGGAATACAACATTCTTTTGATGTACTATTCCTAATACTATTTACACTAGCACTTGTTTTATTTGTAGTAACATCGACTGTTTTTTTCATAAAAAATGGCGCAAATAGAGAAACAATTGGAATACGGCAATAAGATATTGACGATATTCCTAATCCAATTATAATTGCTACAAATATTGGTATAGTACCTAATAACGCTTTTCCTATATCTGTAGTATTACACGTAGTATACTGAATAATTACATTAGCAGCTCCTGTAATAACAACTGCCGCTAATGGAATAGATAGCCTAAATACTAATCCAAATGAAGGAATTGATTCCTTTAGATAAAAAAGAGTTATAGTCATTAAGACAAATAGAATAGAAATTGGGAAGGCTACATATAAAGAATTGAGAGATGGCATTTTTACACCAGTAATTTTTATATCCGGATTAGACATTACTAATAAATTCTAGAAAAAGTTTCTGATTTTATATATTGATTGGTTTAAAAGCTTTTTCTAAAATGTATAGAGTAGATAAATGTCAGCAGAAGAATTAAAACGTTTTTATAAAGCAAGGGCTAAAAAACCAGAATTATTCAGCTACGATGATGACGGAAATCTTGTAGAATTAAATAAAGAAGGATCTGTCATAAAAACGTATTCGCTTCCTAATTATAGACCTCCAACATATGAAGAACTAGATGAAATGGAGTCAAAACGTACAGAGGCTATAGCCATTGCCAATAAAGAGTTTGAAGATGCTCGAAGAGAATTACGTAACTTAGGTCCTGATACACCAGATTCAGATGTTTTAAGAGTAAATCGTAAAGTAAAAGAAGCAGATGTAAGACTACAGGCGATTCGTTTTCCTTTACATTATATTCAAGAGGATTTTGGTATTCCAATTAATAAAATAGATTTTGATAAAACTTTTGAAAAACGTAAATATCCTTATGTATTTTACTTTCTTAAAACCCGCCCTTTTAGTTTAGAGAACCAATATGTTAGAACTGGTAAAGCACCTGTTAAACCCTTAATAAGTGTAGCAGAGGCTAGAGCAGCGGCCGACGCAGCAAATACCCCTGTTGTAATTTTATTTGAAGACCCTGAAACAAATGATTATGGATTTTTATCCCTTAAATGGACAGTTGAAATTGAATTTAATAATACAATGTATAATTCCGCTAAACAGGCTATTGCGGCTGAATTAGCGAAAGTTTTCAATGATCAGGAAAATCTACAAAGAATTATGATTGCCGATACACCAGAAGAGGTAAGTTATGAATTAGATGATGTGCCGGGTGATGAGAACCAAGCTAAATGGAATGATAATATTAAGCAATTATTATATGATGTTAATATTGCGAAATTTAACCAATATCCAGAATTAGTAACAAGGCTATTGGAAACTAAAACAGCAGTTTTAGGTGCTTATATACCAAATGACAACCTAATTGGAATAGGAATGTCATTAGATAATATTCAATCAAAGAATCCCATAAACTGGACTGGGCAGAACTTATTGGGTAAAGCATTAATGGATATTCGTGAAAAGTTTAGAAGTGATATGGCTTTAGTAAGTGAGAGTGCCATAACTGAAGGCACCATACCTGAAAGTGCTATAGCACAAAGAGTTGTTCGTAGAAGAAAACCAGCTGTAGCACAACCAGTTACAGATTTAGCAGAAGAGGCTGTGCCTATAGAAGCGCCTATGGAAGAGATAAAGCCAGTTATAGCAGTAGAACCAAGAACTATTAGACGACGACCTATACCAGCTCCCCCTACCCAATTAGCACCACAACAACCAATATCGCTTACAAATATACCAATAACCATAAACAAACAATAAGTTATTTATTTAATGGAAAGTCTTTAAGTCTCGCCTCATTTTTATCACAGTCCTGTTGTTTAGCCGAGTATTTATAACACACGCCATTTTTATCTTTATAAACTACCTTTCCAGAAGTTTCAGGTGTAGGATATTTATATGTAACATTTTGTTGTGGTTTAATGAAGAACATCGCAATACCACCTAGAACCAGTCCTATAATAAATGGAAATATTCTGATATGCTGTAACATTTTGTATCTATCTTAGAAAATATAATTATCTTAAATCAGGAGAATGAATCTATTAAGATTTTTAAAAGATGAACGTTTTAATATATTCTTTAGTTTTCTTATTGGTGTTGGCATAATGTGTATGTGTAGACCTGTATGTGACGGGGCAGAATGTAGTATATCAAAAGCTCCCGCAGAAAAGGATTTTGATAAATATGTTTATAGGATGGGTGGAGGAAGATGTTTTGAGTTTAAATCTGAAATAGTTGATTGTCCTGCCTCGGGGACAATAGAAGCATTCCGAGAATGCTCTAATATACCTGGTAATGAAATATTTGGCGACCAATTTTCTAGACGCGGTACTCCAATAAAACGATGTGAATAGTTTATAATAAACGATTTCTCTCTTTTTTAAAGAAATGGCGCAGGCAGGAACATTGCTAAGTGATTTAGATTCTAAACCTCCGGTATTTAGTAATAAAGACGACGATCTTGTTAATAAAATCCTTACAGATATGAATATTCCTAGTCAATCTAACCCAATTATGAATTCTCAGCCTCCATCCGGTAATGGCAGCAGAATTATAAGCTCACCTAATCCTAATTCAACATATCCTGTAGCTATGGATCCTGGTACTGCTACCGCCCATATGATTGGGAAAGATTATCCGACACCCGCGGATTTTGCGCATTTAATGCATTCACCACAATTCTCTCACAGCGGCTCTCAATTTGCTAATGTACCCCAACAAGGGCAACAAAGGATACCACAACAACCCACTTTAGTAGAATCATTCAAGGGTAATATGTACTCCGATATTATGTCCCAGATTAAACAACCATTACTTGTCGCAATTATTATTTTTATTGTAAGTCTTCCAATTATAAATGTATTAATCGGTCACTATATACCATCACTCTTAAGAATTGGAGGAGATTTAACTACGGCGGGTCTAGGTGTAAAGGCCTTAATTGGAGGATTCTTATTTTGGTTTATACAAAAAGTACTTGTACCATTAATGGTTGTTTAAAACTATTTATAGTTGTCAAAGACTATTTATAGTTGTCAAAGACTATTTATAGTTTTAGAATCGTATTTTCTTTCCATCTAAGCTTTAGAGAAATGAACTTTAATAACATAACTTATAGATTTTCTGTATTTATTTTGGTTATAACCGTAATATATACATTTATATATGGAGGTTTAACTGGATTACTATTATGTTCTGCTATAGGACTAATTACTGGCGCATTTATTAACCAGTTTGAGATTGTTGTGGCAATTACAGTAATATTCTCCCTATTTTACATCTACTACTTAAAAGCACTATTAAGGAGATTAGAGCCGTTTGAAAATCTTGACAACCCTCAAACAATTCTTAAACGTCTCTCCAAAATGAAAGGAGATTATAATCCAATCTCTCAAAGTCTTCAAGATCCCAAGCTAGAACCAGCAGGTGTATATGACCCCGCAGTAGAAGGATTTGAAGATGTTCAGCCTCAAGTCCCTAAAGAAGGTGAAAGCCAAGAAAGTTCTTCTGCGCCTGCTAAGCGTATGAATGAAGTTGATTCTGAAAAGGTACAAGAGGTTACAAGCGCAGTACAAAATATTAAGAAAAAGACGGATAAGGATATTGCCTCAGAGGAATTTCAATCCGCTACAAATAGTTTATTTAAAGTTGGTAAAATGCCTTCCGAAAATTCCGATGGAGCAAAGTTAGACGCAGGCTCTACTCTTATGAAAGCGATGGAATCTTTCAAACCTGAGCAAATAAATTCTATGACAGATGATACCAAGAAATTACTTGAAACACAGAAATCATTAATGAGTATGCTTACTCAAATGCGCCCAGTTTTGGCCGATGGTAAAGAATTATTACAGACCTTTTCTGGTATGTTTGGTAACCAAGGTGGAGGCGCAGGTGGTATGTTTAAACTTGCCTAAAAAATTTACAATTTTAAAATATTCATCGGTTTAATATAAGTAGATTTAGATAAAAATCGAGTATATCTTACATAAGATATACTTGATTTTTATAAATTAAAGTACCACCTATTGATAGGTAAATGACACTATATATTTTAGGCTTACTACTTCTTTTAGGCGTCGTAGTATTTTTCTGGATGTGTAAATCAAGTATTGAAGCATTTGAAGATGTAAAAATGACTCCTTGGTTTGGGTACGAACCCGGTCGCTACGGACCTGGCTGGGGTAGAAAGGGATGTGATACTGTATCTCCAGATTGTGTTAAAGTATAAAATGTTCGTTGATCTAAGTAAGATGGCGCGTGGTAGATCAGGTCGCGGTAAATGCCCTCCTGGAGTATTCTGTATTTCAGGAGGTCTTGGTACAACTATCTTTATTATTCTTTCAGTCGCGCTCTTATTTTTCCTATATGCGATATTTTTTACAAGATCTCGCAATGATGCTCCAACCATTATAATGCCACAAAATGAGTCTCCTAAAACCACAATAATTCCAATAAAGGGAGGTGATTCGCGATATGATATGGCTCCACAGCCATATAGATCTTGGATGGCTCCGCCAGAATTCCCTCCACGAGGTGGAATTGCGTCTATACCGATTAACATTCCGA
>Ga0214921_10003918_pt1 | contig 22422 bp, 26 predicted proteins | sample LL1505_MetaG_FD_177992 | JGI IMG/M metagenome (GOLD analysis project Ga0214921, IMG submission 177992) | Freshwater microbial communities from Lake Lanier, Atlanta, Georgia, United States - LL-1505 | ecosystem: Environmental > Aquatic > Freshwater > Lake | place: USA: Georgia | collected... | reverse complement strand
TCTAGGGCGTCCGCCCAAGAAGGAGATTAAGATGGCATCAAAAGATCTTAACAAGGATGGAAAGGTTACAATGACAGAGGAAATTTTAGCAGCGCTTGGAACATATGCTCGTGCATTTCTTTCAGCAGCTATTGCTCTATACATGACTGGAAATACAAATCCGAAGGATTTACTAATGGGCGGTATCGCAGCCGTTGCTCCAGTTATCCTAAAGGCTCTAAGCCCAAGCAACCAAGAATTTGGTTTCAAGGCTAAAAAGTAACAAGTAATTTAATATCGATTAGGACGGCTCCTATGCTAAAATAAGCATAGGAGTTTTCCTATTTAGGAGTACTAGCAAATGGCAGGACAAAAAAATTTCGAAGTGGATCAAAATGCCACTTTTTCATTTATTGTTGAATATAAAGACAATGATGGATTACCTATTGACTTAACAGGCTCAACAGCAAAGATGCAAGTCCGTGATACAAAGGGCGGCAGCAAATTAGCATTTAGTCTAACATCCCCAGCAGGTGGAATTACAATAACCCCATTGCTTGGTAAGCTAACTATAAAGATGACTCCGACACAAACAAATAAATTGTTCTATCCAAAATCTTCATATGACATCATGGTGACAGATTCAAATGGAAACAAAATTAAAATGCTTGAGGGTTTTATGACTCTTAGCAGATCGGTGACAATCTAATGGTAGAAACAATTGTTGTAACGGTACCAAATAATGAAGTAATTGTTTCAACTCCTGGCCCACAAGGACCAAGAGGAAAAAGTATTCTCAATGGCACAGGTGCCCCTGCAGAAAACTTTGGACTTGAAGGAGATTTTTACTACGATAAAAATACAACAAGATTCTATGGACCCAAGCCAACAGATTTAACTTGGGCAGGAGCTCAAAGTTATCTTTTAAATATGACATTAGAGTATTCATGGGAGCTTACACAAGTGACAGGCCCAGTAAATGGGGTCTATTCTGTAGCAATTAATCATAATCTAGGCATGAAGCCAAATGTTACGATTAAATCAAGCGCAGGAGATGTTTTAGAAACAGGAATAGATTATAATAGTAATAACACAATTACACTGACAATGGCTCAACCATTCTCAGGGACAGCGTACCTGTCTTAAGGGAGTTAGCAAATGGCAAGAAAATTTTTAGTTAGCGTTGATCTCAACAAGAATGAGCTTCTTAATGCTAGAATCCAGAACCTTGGCGCTGCACCATCTAGCCCAGTAACTGGACAGATTTACTACGATACATCAGATCAAAGAATGTATTACTACAATGGGCTGTCTGCACCAGACGGACCATGGATGCCAATGTCTGGATCAACAGAAGTTATTCAAGACATCATTGGTTCAACAATCGTTGGCGGAACAGGTATTACAGCAACCTACGGTGACCCAGCTGGTACCGAAACAATCTCTATTACAAATACTGGCGTTACAGCTGGTTCATATGGATCAACAACAAAGATCCCAACATTTACAGTTAATGCTCAAGGACAGTTGACCGCAGCAGGCGAAGCAAACGTTGCTACAGTTCTTTCAATTGCTGGAGATACAGGAACCGATACAGTTAATCTGCTATCAGATACCTTAACTTTTGTTGGTACCGATCCAATTGATACTGCTATCACAAATAACACAGTAACAATCTCAGCAAAAGATGCTACAACAACTACAAAGGGTGTTGCGTCATTCAGCACAACAGATTTCGTAGTAACATCTGGAGCAGTTTCTCTTAATCAAGAGTCTGTTCAAGATATTGTTGGAGCAATGGTTACTCCAGTCAATACCGAAAATGGTATTGTTGTAACTTATGACGATACAAATGGAAAACTTGATTTTGATACAAATGATTTCAGCATTACTCTTACAGGAGATGTAACAGGCTCTGGAACAGTAACAAATCTAGGTAACGTAAGCTTTGCAGCTACAATTCAGCCAAACTCAGTAGCACTTGGAACAGATACAACTGGTTCATACATTGCTACAGTTTCTGGAACAGCAAATGAGATTGAAGTTGCAGGATCAGGCGGAGAAACCGCAGCAATCACAATTGGTTTACCAGATGATGTAACAATTACCAACAACCTTACAGTTGGCGGTAACTTAAACGTAACTGGAACAATTAACTCAGTAAATACCACACAGGTAAATATCGTTGATAATAAGATCAACCTTAATACTGACTTCACAGGAACACCTACAGTAGATGCTGGTATTCGTGTAGAGCGTGGAACATCTTCTGATGTTGAAATCCTATGGAGAGAATCAGCAGGTTCAAGCCAATCAGCTACAACATGGGGACTTACAAATGATGGTACAAACTACCACTCAATTGCACGTAAGTGGTCTTCAGATATTACAACAACTGTTGTATCTCCATACACATTCACAGCAACACATAATCTTGGAACAAGAGATGTTATTGTACAAGTTTTTGCTAATTCTTCTCCATACGGACAAGTTGAAGTAGATGTTGATCATACATCAACAAGCGCAGTAACATTAACTTTCGCAACCGCACCAACAGCTGGAGCATACAGAGTCGTAATCACTGGATAAGGAGGACTAAATGTCTTTAAAAAGATTAGTCTCCTTAAACACGGTTAGTTTAGAAACTGACCCATCTAATCCACGAATAGGTGATCTCTATTTAAATAGTGTCACTAATAAAGTAAGAGTATATACAAATACTGGATGGATTGAAGTAGGAGCAGGATCAGCAGGTTCCGCTGTATCAATTGGCACATCTGCACCCGCAACTGCAACACAAGGTGACTTGTGGTATAACAACGTAGATCCACATTTTTATACCTATGATGGAACGTACTGGGTAGAAATTTCGTTTGGTCCAGTTGGTCCAGTAGGACCAGGTGTGGCGGCAGGTGGAACTACGGGACAAGTAGCAACTAAGTCTTCAAATAATGATTATGATACTACATGGGTTACTCCCTACTCATCAAGTACATTTACATCAGATTTATTAGCAACTGGAATTGCTTCAACTCTTGCAACAAAATCTCCAACTGCTTCCCCATCCTTTACTGGAACTCCAACTGCTCCAACAGCTTCAACATCTACAAATAACACTCAGATTGCTACCACCGCTTTTGTTAAAACAGCAGTAGACAATTTAATTAATGGTGCCCCAGGTACTTTAGACACTCTTAAAGAATTAGCAGATGCAATAAATTCAGATGCATTATTTTCTACAACAATTGCTAATACCTTAGCAACTAAAGCCCCAATTGCTTCACCAACATTTACGGGAACCGTGTCAGGTATTACTAAAGCAATGGTTGGATTAAATAATGTTGACAATACATCTGATTTTTCTAAACCAGTATCAACAGCAACTCAGGCAGCTTTAGATACAAAACTTGCTTCTAATACAGCGGCCAGCACATATGCACCTTTAATATCCCCAACGCTTACGGGTACACCTATTGCCCCAACTGCAACAGTTAATACAAATAATACACAAATTGCAACAACAGCATATGCTGATCGAGCAGCAACAAATGCAGCATCTGCAATAATTGCTTCAGCCCCAGCAGCTTTAGATACTTTAAATGAATTAGCAGCAGCTTTAGGAAATGATGCTTCTTTCTCAACTACAATAACAAATTCACTTGCGGCAAAAGCACCTTTAGCCTCCCCAACTTTTACAGGCACCGTATCTGGAATTACACGGGCAATGGTTGGTTTAGGAAATGTTGATAATACAACTGACGCAGCCAAGCCAATTTCAACAGCAACTCAAACTGCATTAAATACAAAATTAGGATTATCGGGCGGAACCTTAACAGGACTACTTACATTATCAGGAGCACCTACATCAGATTTACATGCTTCAACAAAATTATATGTAGACTCAGCAATAACTAGCCTTTCAAATACAGCAACAACTACATATGCTCTTCAAAGCGATGTAGGAAATGCTGATGGAATTGCCTCACTTGACGCTAGTGGAAGAGTTCCAATTTCTCAGCTAGGCAATATAATTGATGGTGCCCCAGCTGTGCTGGATACCCTTAAAGAATTATCGGCAGCTATTGGAAATGATGCCAATTTTATTACAACAATGACTAATTCCGTTTATGACACGGAAATTGGTATAATAATGGGAGCGTACTAGGAGATATTATGGCAAATGTAGCAAAACAATTTGTAAGGGCAGCAGCAGCCACTTCTTCAGCAACGCTATATACTGTCCCATCTGGCAAGACTAATATAGTTACAAATATTTCAATTACAAATACAACAGGAACTGCAATAACAGCTTCGGTTTTATTTGATGATGTTTCATTTTTATCAGGGGTAACCGTGGCAGCAAACGATACCTTAATTATGGATACAAGAACAGTTTTGATCCAAAATAAAACTATTAAAGGTTTTGCCTCATCAACCTCTGTAAACTTTCATATTTCGGGGGTAGAATTTTAATGGGAATTAGAAAAGCTGCATCAGCTTCAATAACCTCTGCAGGCGGCGGCGGAACAAGTATTCCAGTTGGCACAACAGCAGAAAGACCACAAAATGCTAAAGTTGGAGACCTGTATTTTAATACAACTCATGATACACTTGAGCAATACAGCAAAAGCGGATGGCAAAAAACGTATGAAAAAGTTGCCATGGCTTTAAGAATGAATAAAATGGAGTTGATGTAAATGCCAGCATATGATTCACTAAGTACTGAAATTGCTTTAGTAAAATCTGAAATTGCTGCAAGTCTTGCAGCATCAGTATACTCAGCACAAGATTTAGTTTATGTAGCATCTGCCCTAAATACAATAGGTGGCATGCTTGGCGTAAATGACATTGTTACAGCGACTGCAGATAAAATTGCAGATCTTGAAACAAAAAGGGTTGCCTCTCTTGCATCACTTGAAACTGCACGAGTCGGAGCGGTGGCAGATGTAGTAGCAGAAAGAGCAACAGCAATTAGCAATATTACAACATTAGGTACAACGACGATGAACCAAATTAATGCGGCATCAACAAGTTTCAATGTACTATTTATAGGGAGCATGATATAAAATGGCAATTAATTATAAGGTATTAGGACAAGTAGTTCCTTCAGGAGCAACAACATGGACACAGATTTATGCTGTTCCATCAGGAAAGCAGGCAATTTGTTCATCACTTACTGTTGCAAATCTTTCAACAGATGATATTTTGTATCGTGTAAGAGTAAGAGTTGCAGGTGCCGCAGCAAATGATAAGCAAATTCTTGTATATGACACAGCGTCAGCTGCTGCAGTATCACAAGCACTTCAGCTTTCAATGACATTATCTGCAGGAGATATTGTAGAAATTTATGGCGCAGCAACAACAATAGCATTCAATCTATTTGGTTCGGAGGTAGATGCATAATGCCAGGTTTTAATACACTTCCCGCAGTAGGCGGTGGCGGAGGACAGGCTAACATGACATTTGTTGCCTCTATTCATATGACTACTTATAATAGATCATGGGCACAAGGTGGAACACCAGGTTACTATGCTCTTTATTCAACAAATCAAGAAAACGGATATGCTTATTTTGTAGGTTCTAGCGTAACAACAGGAATTGCATTAAATAGACTTGCAAATATTACTCATAGTTTTACAAGAATTGATATTATTGCACCACAGAATGATATGGTTAGTTTATATAAAGCAAAAGTAAAATCTACAACTACATTTGCTAATCCTTTTGCAGCATTTGCATCTTTTCCAGCAGTCATTACATCTTCAGGGAACTTTGTTCTTCCCAATAATGCTCTTCCACTTGTAAATGTTTTAGTTGCAGGACCTGGCGGTGGCGGAGGACATGGACAACACAATGGTGGCGGCGGCGGAGGCGCAGGAGGAGGAGTTGTTTTTCTAACTGCTTATCAAGCAGTTGGTACAACGGGCGTAACAATTGGAAGTGGTCACGGTGGACACAACGGTCAAGTTGGAACCAATAAAACATTTTTTGGAAATGTGTGGGCTCTCGGCGGAGGCGGCGGAGGACATTCAAGAGGACATACTGGTGGAACTGGAGCAAATGGTGGCGGAGGCGCAGGAGGAAATGGATCAGCAGGAGGAGCTGGAATTTCTGCAGCTAATGGTGGAGCATCACATACAGCAGCAGGAGCACCTGTTTATTATGGAGGCTTTTCAGGCGGCGCAGGTTCTGGAAACGATCATCATCATAGGTCTGGCGGCGGCGGGGGAGCAACTCAAACAGGCGGAACAGGTCATGATCAAGGCGGAGGTCATGGAGGAAATGGATTCTTATCTGATATAGAAGGAACAAACCATTCCTACGGCGCAGGAGGACCAGGTTCTCAATACAACACTCATGGAACATATGGATATGATCACCAGGGAGTTGGATCTGCAAGAGGACATGGGGCAAGAGGCGGAACAAGCGGTGAAAGTGGAACAACAGGATCGTCAGGAGCAGTAATTGTGAGGTACTATATACCATGAGCCAATACGCAAAGATTAACTCAGAAAACATTGTTGACAATGTTATTATATGCGAAGATAATTCAATTTCATTATTTGAAGGAAGATGGATTAAAATTACTAGTGAAATGAATGTTGTAGCAACAGGTTCAGAATATGTTGAAGAAAAAAATAATTTTATTGAACCTAAAACACCATTCGAATCATGGATTTTAAATGAAACTTCTCTAAAATGGGAATCCCCAGCAGGAAATAAACCTGCACATAATTATTCATGGGACGAAGAGTCCCTGTCTTGGATAGCAGTAGAACCTATTTTGGAATAAAGGAGTAAAAAATGGCAGTAACACTAGATTTAGTATCTAAGAACTCCTTGCCCGCCCTAGGCGGTAACTTGACGTTCAAGGCACCATCAGCATCACAAATAACAAAGCAACGTATTTTTATTTTAAACGTTGGCATGCTTGTTAATGCTGGTTTATATAGCCTTGACTTCTCTAATGGTGCTCCAACTAATGTTACTTATATTAACGTATTAGACGGAGATGGAAGCATAATTGATTCATCTTTTGTTAGCCCTTCATTTTCTACAACATGGAATTTTAATCCAAGCAAGGCTTGGGCAAAGATCATCTTTGTTTCAGATAACCAGTATATTAACTGGCCAGCAAACTCTAATGCTGTAGTGTCTTCAGGTTTAATTTCAAATACAAATACTACACCAACTCCTACTCTTCCTACAGTAGCCGCCGTTCAGCTTACAAATGCATTAACATGCAGAAACATTGGCGGAACAGACTATGCTTGGTCTTATCCAACATATGACGTTTCTACAAATGCATACTATGCAGGTAAGATTGTAAATGCCACAACAATGGATTCAGTTGATCTTTATTCAAATAACTACAAGGGTGCATCATTTGCTTTTGATTATACAAACAATAAGATATATATTGTAGGAGGTGGAGAATATAACTCTGCAGGCGGAGTTCAAACACATAATCAGACTATGTATCGGACATTTATTCAGAAAGATATGTCTACATCATCATTTACTCAAACAGCAAAGGCTAATTACCCAGATGCTTTGAATACAATGAATATCCTTATGGCCGCCCCAGGAGATGGAAACGTATACACATTTGGAACACATTACTTAGAAACATCAAATGTTCCTACAACACACTATTTTGGAAATCTAGCATATAAATGGAATGGATCAACAAATACATGGTCTTCCATTGCTAAGATGCCAGGAGAACCTTCAAACTCTTATGACCGCACATTTATCTTCTCCTATCAAGGCAAGGTTTATATCTCAGGTGAAAGAAAGACGGCGGTAGATAAGGGAACTGAATCTACATTTGATTACTGGTTTGGATACTATAATCCAGCTACAAATACATATACTACCATTAAGAACTTTAAGTCAGCAACTAAGGCATTTGATACACTTGGAAATATGAATGGTCGGACATACATAGAAGATGCTGATTATATTTATGATAAGTTTGATCGGAAGTATTCAAAGGCAGCATATATTGCTACTGGATTCCTTCCAGCCCCTGTAGAAACACCTCAGTATTGGGCACCAACAGAAGTTTTATCTGTTGCTAATACACCAGGCAGTGCAACTTCATATGCACACTATACAGACGGTGGGCAGTATTACTTAATCTCACAAACACAATCTCAAGTATCAGTACCATCATACGCAGCTAGGGTATAATATTGTTATGGCTACAGCAACGACAATATTCCCAGCAAATCCAACAGTAGGACAAACATTTACAAGTACAGGTATCCGTTGGAAATGGGATGGCGTTAAATGGGCTTTATTTACAGATCCAGCAGTTGTATTTGATCATCTTCATTCATATGATGGTGCAGTAGTTTCAACTGGAGCGGCAGCTGGAGTAAGTTATGATGGAGGAGACGCTAACCCAGCATGACACTAACCACTAATGTAACTTTTCAACTTCGCAGAGACACTACAGCAAATTGGACTACATATAACCCTGTACTACAGGCGGGGGAAATTGGAATTGATACAGTCCTTAATAAATTTAAAATAGGTAATGGTTCATCAGTTTGGTCAGCATTAGCATACGGTAGTATACTAGCTTCTGAATTAACTGCAGCAATTACATCACATAATTCAACTACAACAAATGTACACGGAATTGCAGATACTGCAGCTCTTGCAACAAAAACATATTCAGATAGCGCAGTTTCAACTGCAATTGCATCTGAAGTTACTGCAAGAAATTCTGCAATATCTACTGCCAAATCTGAGGCAATTACAGCAGCATCATCTGATGCAACATCAAAAGTATCAACACATAATTCAGCAACTACTAATATTCATGGAATTGCAGATACTGCAAATCTGGCAACTAAGTCATATGTAGATACAGCAGTTACAAGTTTAAGCAATACTGCTTCTACTACGTATGCTCTTCAAAGTGATGTGGGAAATGCTGACGGAATTGCAACCCTGGACTCCTCTGGAAAAGTCCCCCTAGACCAGCTTGGCAATTTAATTGATGGTGCCCCTACTGCTCTTAATACTTTAAATGAGTTGGCGGTAGCCCTAGGAAATAATGCTAATTTTGCAACAACCATAACAAGTTCAATAGGAACAACAAATACCAATGTCACGAATTTAACCAATTCCCTATCAACTACAAATACAAATGTATCAAATTTGACTACCTCCCTAGGAACCACAAATACAAATGTTTCTAATTTAACCACATCGGTGGGGACCCTTAATACTAAGGTAAATCAGTTTGATGCTCGTATAGTAAGCCTAGAATTAGGGCTGGGAATATAAAAGAACGTATGATATACTTTATCAAGGAGATCACAAATGCCAACATATGATAGCTTAAGTACCCAGATCAGCACAATGAAGACAAAGATTACTTCATTGACTAATTCTGCAACAACCGCCCAAGATGTTATTTATCTTGCTAAGGCGCTAGGTGAATTAGGAACATTGTTGGGTGTTGATGATATTGTTGTTGCTACAGCAGATAAGATCACAGAGCTAGAAACAAAAAGATCTACTTCAGCGGCATCTCTAGAAACAGCAAGAGTTTCATCTTTGGCAGACATTGGATTAGATAGAGCAACTGCTTTAGCTGATATCAGTACAGCAAGAATTTCAGCAATTAATCAGGTGAGCGGTGCGGGAGCATCATTACACTCATTCTTTATGGTAGGAGTATAAAAATATGGCAATGGTATATAAGATTCTGGGACAAAAGTCACCAGCAGCAACAACAGATTTTAATTTATACACAGTAAGCGGATCAAAGCAGGCAATTATCAATTGTATTACAGTTGCTAATAGAGATGCTAATTCTGCTACATATAGGATTTCAGTTCGCCCAGACGGTGCAACATTAACAACAGATCACTACATTGCATACGATGTTCAAGTTGGATCAAATTTAAGCGTAGCTTTAAATCTAGGAATTACACTAGATACAAATGATGTTATTACAGTTCAGTCATCATCAGGACTTGTAACATTTAATGCTTACGGAGTGGAGATCGACGTATAATGGGAATTCAAGCATTTGTACCATCAGGTGGTGGAGGAACTCCAGGATTTGACTACATAGCATCTGTTCGTATGGAGACATACAATAGATCTTGGACACAAGCAGGAGCTGCTGGCAATTACATTCTTACATCTAATAATAATAGTAATGGATACGCATACTTTGTTGGTAGTACAACAGTTGGTACTCCGCTAGGTCAGGTTGTTAATCTTACACAACCTTTTACAAGAATTGACATTGTTGCTCCACAAGGAGACTATATTTCTTTAAATAAAGTTGCAGTAAAGGCTACAACTACATTTGCAAACCCACTAGCAGCATTTGCATCTTTTCCATCTTTTATACAGACATCTGGAAACTTTGTTCTTCCAAACAACGCATTACCTCTTATAAATGTTTTAATTGCTGGTGCTGGCGGCGGTGGAGGAGGTAACGATAGTCACGGCGGCGGTGGTGGCGCAGGCGGAGGAGTTGTAAAATTAAGTGCTTATCAAGCAATTGGAACTACCTCTATTACTGTCGGAAGTGGCGGAGGAGTAAATGGTAAAGGTGGCAGCACCTACTTCGGCAATGTCTATGCATGGGGCGGTGGAGCAGGTGGATCACACAATTCATCAGCACCAACTCATGACGGTCTTTACGCTAATGGTGGTGGCGCAGGCGGATGGGGCGGAGGAAGCGGCGCTCTTGGAGTGCAAATGACATCAACACAGTTTGGAACAAAAGGATCACCAACATATTTTGGAGGAAATCGTGGCGGAAATAATCCAAATGATGGTGATGCTCATAGAAATAGAGGCGGCGGCGGCGGCGGAGCAGGCGGAGCAGGTAATAATGGTGGATATTATAATAGTTCCAACTATACACAAAATAATGGAGTAAATGCAGTAGGTGGATTACCACATCAAGACTCTACACATGACAGTAGTACTTGGGCAGTTGGCGCAGGCGGATGGGGTAGATCACATTATAATTCTCCAGAGGCATGGCCAACTCATACAGGCTCTTTACTTGCTCATGGAGGCCACGGATCAGGGTCTTACCATGGAAATGCTTCTAGTGGAGGAACAGGTGCAGTGATTGTGAGGTACTACATACCATGAAAAATTGGGCAAAAGTTGAAGATGGAATTGTTGTTAATATTGTTGTTGGGTATGAAAATCCAGGAGGATATATAGAGTATTCACCAACAGGAGAATTTAGAAAAACATACGCAATTATCGGTGGTACGTACAATAAAGATTTAGATATTTTTATTAATCCAAAGCCTTACGAGTCCTGGGTTTTAGATGAAAATCATGACTGGCAATCACCAACTGTAAAGCCAACTAAAGAAGGGTTTTGGTATATTTGGAACGAAACAACCACTTCCTGGGATGAGTACGAAAAGATAGATATAGAAATTTAAGGGCTAGTGCTCATAAAATATTGACAAAGTGTCTCTATAAATAGTATAATTACTAAATAGAGACATTTTGATTTTGGCAGCAAATTACTGTTAAAACTAGTAGAATAGATAATCATGATTAATTTAAATAAAATAGTAATAGTCGGCGGCGGTTCAGCTGGATGGATGTCAGCAGCAACAATGGTAAGAGCATTTCCAGACAAGGAAATTGTTGTAATTGAATCACCAGATTATCCTATCATCGGTGTTGGAGAGTCAACACTTGGCGGAATTACTGGATGGGCTAATTGGATTGGCATTGATGAAAAAGACTTTATGCCAGCAACAGATGCCGTATATAAAATGTCTATTAAGTTTACAGATTTTTATAAGAAGGATGCAGGCGGATTCCATTATCCATTTGGTAAGGTATTCCTAGATGGAACAGTAAATGGTCTAAATGACTGGTATGTAAAGAAGGCTAAATTCCCAGATCTAGATGTTGCAGATTATGCACGTACATTTTTTCCAGCCCTCACATTAGCAGAGCAAAATAAGTTGTCTTGGAATGAGTCAGGAAAGCTTGGAAACTTTAACTTTAAGCAAGATGTAGCATATCACTTTGATGCTACAAAATTTGGCCAGTGGCTAAAGAACAATTACTGTATTCCTCGTGGAGTAGCAGTAATTCCACAAACAGTAGAGGCAGTAAATACAAATGAGGATGGAATTGAATCTCTTGTGTTAACAGATGGCTCATTAATTACAGCAGATCTATTTATTGACTGTACGGGATTTAAGTCTATGCTTCTTGAAGGCGCCCTAGAAGAACCTTGGAATGACTTTGGTCACATGCTGCCAAACAATAGCGCATGGGCTACTCGTATCCCTTACACAGATATTGAAAAAGAAATGGAACCTTATACTAACTGTACAGCCATTAATAATGGGTGGGTATGGAATATCCCATCATGGGAAAGAATTGGTACAGGGTATGTATTTAGCGATAAGTATGTATCCAAGGAAGAAGCCCTACAAGAATTTAAAGATCATTTACGCTCAGATAAGATGACAGTTCACAATCCAGATCGTGATGTAGAGGCACTAGAGTTTAAGTATATTAAGTTTAGAGTAGGAATTCATCAGCGTACATTTGTTAAGAATGTTGTAGCAATTGGCTTTGCAGCAGGCTTTATTGAGCCACTAGAATCAAATGGCCTATTTACAGTACATGAGTTCCTAGATAAGCTAGTCAAGACACTATCTAGAGGAACGGTTACACAATGGGATAGAGATTCATATAATATGGTTACTCGTAGACAATATCTAGGGTTTAAAGAGTTTGTTGCACAACACTATGCTTTAACAAATAGAACAGATACAAAGTATTGGCAAGACATTACAGAAAAGACTTATCAACCTAATGTGCCTAATCTAGAACCTTCGTTGGTGGTTGGATTTAATGATCTTGCTGATACACAACATAGTCGTCAAAGACATGATGGTGTAGCAGGAATACATTGTATTGCTACAGGATTAAACTATTTCCCAGTAAATAAAGATACTATTGAAAGATGGCAGCATTATGATGGTGTAGACTATTACGAATACTGTAAAGACACATGGAAGACATGGGATATATTCCGTAAACTTTGGCAGGAAGAAGCAGATGCATCTCCTACAATGTACCAATGGCTAAAAGAGAATATCCACAATGATAAAGCCTAATGAGATTCTTGAAGTAACTAAGCAATTAGGTCGGAAGTCATATTGGAATAAAACCAATGCAATTGAGTTTTGGGCATTTAGCACAAAGCTTGCAATTATATTTCCTGGACTTCTATTTGGGGTTCAGGTTTGGTGGTTGTATTTGTTTGCTCTTCTTTCAAGTATTGCTCTTATATTGACTTCAACTGTTAAAACTCTTCCAACCATTATTTACTTTAATATTGGTTGGTCTATTCTAGCGACGGCAGCAATAGTTAAACACTTTATCTAGGAGAAAAATGTTTAATAAAGACAAAAAGCAGATAATTAAGTTTGGTTTAGATGAATCTTTAAGTGATATAAATATTCCTTTGCCTTCAAAAAAATATCTACCAGATTGGTTTAAATCAAGCCCTAGGCATTTTGATAAAGAGCAGCATAGCATAGTAACTCAAGGCAAAACCTTTAAAGTATGTATGCCTTTTACTGATGCTATGATATCAGGCTATATATTTGAGCTTTGGACAGACATAGATGTAGTAAAAAATAATGAAATTCACACCTTATACATTAAAGATGATAGATATAAAGTATTTGCAACAAGAGATTCACGATCAACAGGAGATATGCCAACTCCTGAAGGATTTTCTAATCTTCATTATGTTTTAAGACATCCCCTGTTTATACAGACACCCCCAGGGTACAGCATCCTGGTAACACAACCATTTAATAGATTTGATTTGCCGTTTATGGCATTGACTGGCATAGTTGATTCCGATAAAGAACCATTTTTTCCAGGAAATTATTCTTTATTTCTAAAAGAAAATTATGAAGGAGTAATTGAAGCGGGAACGCCAATGTTGCAGATAATTCCATTTAAAAGAGATTCCTGGAAATCTATAAAAGATGCGTCTATAGTAGAAAAAGGGTGGCTTGCTTCAAACAAATCAGTAAGAAAAATATTAGGTTGGTACAGAGACAACGTTTGGGCTAAAAAAGAATACATGTAGTAATGTCACATCAAATTTTACCCCCACCTTTTTATGATTACATGATAGTTAGATCGGCAGCAGAAGTTACAGAAGGCCCTATATCAGAATTGCTACATTCCCTAGCAGATGATATGGAGACTTTGTCTAAGATGGAAGATAAGCCAGACTTTAAATTTCGCCTCGCCGCCATTAAACTATCTAATGATATACTAAAGGAAGAGTAATTTAATTCAGGAACCCATTTGGGGTATAATAGGAGAGATATGGCTACTAATTTCCCAACCTCTCTGGATAACCTTAGTAATCCCGCAGGTTCCGACCCAGTAAATAATCCGTCTCATGCTGTTCAGCATGCGAATGTAAATGATGCCATTGAAGCCCTTGAAACAAAGGTCGGTGTCAATAACTCGGCAGTTACAACAAGCCTTGATTATAGAGTAAAGCAATTAGAGACTAACCCAACATACACAAATGAGATGGCACAAGATGCCGTAGCCGCCGCATTAGCCGCAGGCACTCATACAAACATTACTATTAATTATAACGATACTGGAAACAGTATTAGCATTTCTGCCGCCGCAGGATACACAAATGAAGAAGCGGTAGATGCAGTAGCAGCAGCATTAACGGCGGGATCAGGAATATCAATATCTTATAACGATCCAGCTAACACAATAACCATATCAGTAGATAGCACAATTGCAACTAAGACCTATGTAGATACAGCAATTACAAGTTTAGGAAACACTGCGGCAACAACATATGTTCCACAATCAGATGTTGGAAATATAGATGGAGTTGCATCATTAGATGGAACTGGTAAAGTTCCAGATTCACAAATTCCAGCGGGAATTGCAAGAGATTCAGAAGTTACATCTGCTATTTCAACGGAAGTAACGAATAGAAACTCTGCTATTTCAACTGCCATAAATAATCTTATTAATTCAGCTCCAGGTACATTAGATACATTAGGAGAAATTGCTACACAATTAGCAGCAGATGAATCAGCTGCCGCCGCATTAACAACAGTAGTAAATGGTAAAGTTTCAAAAGCAGGCGGAGATATAATTCAATCAAGTTTATCAACAGTAATACCTTTAGTTGTAAAGGGCGCAGCATCCCAAACCGCCAACCTTCAAGAATGGCAAGATTCTGCAGGCAACCTGCTTGGCAGGATTACTTCAAATGGAGTAACTTCTTTTTATGGCGGAAGCAACATATTTCCTGGAGACGTTAGGGCTGGAACGTCAAGTTATCTTACTGCAGCTTTAAGCGTTGCATCAAGAGTTGCAACAGAGTCAGGACTGGTTGTTCGCGGCTTTGCCTCCCAAACCGTCAATCTTCAAGAGTGGCAGAATAGTAGTGGGACTGTACTTGCAAATGTTGATAGTGCTGGATTTGTAAATGGCAGTGCCTATCGTCAAATTGGTGGCAACTCAAACGGTTTTGGTATTGGAACAATTTCAAGCGTATTAACTGCCTTTGGTAGTGGTGGAAATGCTACGGTTGTTCCCGTAGTTGTTCGTGGCGCATCAGGTCAGACTGCAAACCTTACTGAGTGGCAAAACAGTGCTGGTACGGTGCTGGCTTCTGTAGATGCTTATGGAACATTACTTTCTAACTGGAAAGCATATATTCAATCAGGTGCTTCTTATCTAGTGCCAATAACTGTTCGAGCAGCAGCCTCACAATCTGCAAACTTGCAAGAGTGGCAGAATAGTGCAGGTACTGTGTTGGCATTTATTCGTTCAGACGGATTTGCTAGGCTTGACCAAGGACTCCAATTTGGCACAATGTATTCTTATGCAGGTGCTTGGAGCGTTGACGGTGGAAATAGTTTTAAGATAACACAATCCTCTGCTGCATATTCCCCACTAATCGTCAAAGGTGCCGCCTCACAAACTGCCAACCTGCAGGAGTGGCAGAACTCTGCTGGAACGGTACTTGCATCCATATCCCCAACAGGTAAATTAACCTCTGCAGTTGATGCAGAAATTAATGGATATAAAATAGGTAAAGGTGCTGCTACAACTGGCACTAGTAACATTGCTTTTGGTTTAAATGCGCTTAACAGCAACACAACTGGTTCTGGAAATTTTGCAATTGGAATTGGAGTGTTACAGGCTAATACCACTGGCGGTGGCAACTTTGCTTTAGGTTCTAACTCTTTAATAAATTCTACCACAGGTGATTTAAATATGGCACTTGGAAATGGAGTTTTATATAACAATACAACAGGATATTATAATGTTGGAATTGGCTATAATGCTCTCGTTTCTAATACAACTGGTCGTGAAAATATGGCGATTGGTATTTCTGCATTGGGAAGTTTAACAACTGGCGCTTTAAATACTGCTGTTGGTCAGGGTGCGGGTTATTCTACTACTACTGGCAATTCAAATGTTTTTATCGGATATGCAGCGGGTGGAGCCGAAACAGGTTCTAACAAACTTTATATAGCAAATACAAGTACCGCCACCCCTCTTATCGGTGGAGACTTCTCTGCTAAAACTTTAACTGTTGCTGGTAATACAACTATCACTTCTCAGGCTACTGGAACTGTTGGTTTAGTAGTAAAAGGAGTTGCTTCACAAACTGCAGACCTTCAACAATGGCAAGATTCAAGTGGTAATGTACTTGCTAAAATTGATTTAAATGGACGTATGACAGCCGACCATTTTAAAGCATCAGTTCTTTGGAATAATGTTATTGTAAATTATGGTGACAATGGTCCATATTTTAATATGACAAGTACAAATGTATTATTGCAAAATAGAAATACAACATCAAATGTACTATTTACTATTAAAGGAATGGCATCTCAAACAGGCGACCTGCAACAATGGCAAAACTCTGCGGGTACTGTAATAGCAAATATTGGTTCTGCTGGAGATATGACGGCAAATGGTTCAATTTATACAAACAATGCATTCTTTGGCGGAGGCGCATCATATTACAATGCAACAATAAATATCCGCCCGCAACAAACTTCATATAAAGGTATTGTAATTCAAGCCCGTGCTTCACAAACTGGAAACCTTCAGGAATGGCAAGATTCAAGCGGAACAGCATTATCTAAAGTTGATTCAACTGGAGCTATGTTTACAATTACTCCAGCAGATTCTACAAATAACACACAAGTAGCAACAACTGCATATGTAAAGAGTAATATAGCAAACTTAGTAAGTTCCGCCCCAGCAACACTTGATACTTTAAATGAACTTGCAACAGCATTAGGTAATGATGCTAATTTTTCTACTACTGTAACTAATAGCATAGCACTTAAAGCACCACTGGCTTCTCCTACATTTACTGGAACAGTCAGCGGAATTACAAAGACAATGGTCGGACTTGGATCAGTTGATAATACAGCAGATATAGCAAAGCCTATTTCAACTGCTACACAAACTGCTCTTGACTTAAAGGCAGCGCTTGCTTCTCCAACATTTACAGGAACTCCACTTGCTCCAACTGCAACAACTGGAACAAATACAACTCAGATTGCAACTACAGCATTTGTTAAGACAGCAATTGATACAAGTGTTCAACCAGGTGCAGTTTATCAAACATCTGCTCCATCATCTCCTGCCGTTGGGCAGATCTGGATTGATTCAGATGATGATGTAACTACATTTGATTCTAATATTATTCGCCGTAAGGCAATTACTGCAACAGCAGGACAAACAGTATTTACTGCCGACCTTCCATTCATTGATGGTTTTGAGCAGATCTTTATGAATGGTCTTCTTCTTGTTAAGACTACAGACTATGCAACATCAGGCGGGAACACAGTAACCCTAACATCTGGAGCGGCGGCATCAGATGTAATTGAAATAGTCTCAGTAACTGGAGCTAATTCAGTAACAACATATACACAGGCAGAGGTAGATACCCTTATTGCTAATAATAAGGCTGTATCTCCACAGGCAATTTCAGCAAATACTACATTAGTTAAAAAGAAGAGATATTATGTTACTTCAGCATCAGCATTGACTTTAACACTTCCTGCCTCGCCAACATTAGATGATGAAATTCAGATAGTAGATGCTTCAGGAAACGCTTCGACGTATAATATAACAGTAGCCCGCAACGGTAGTTTAATTAACGGCGGGACTGGAAACTTAATTATAGATACAAACGGTGGCTGGTATACATTAATTTATACTGGTAGCACATATGGATGGAAGGTTGGATAATGGGAGATATTAGAACATCTGCATTAGGATCAATTCCATTTGGAAATACTTCTGGTAGGCCAACGGCAATTGCAGGTCAACCATATTTTAATAGTACAGAAGGAAGACTTGAACTTTATACAGATTCAAATGGATGGCAGAATATTGTTCCAGAAACACCAACTGTTGCATCTATTTATGGATCATACCTAGAATCAAACTCTTCAAATAATATTCAAATTGTAGGAACAAACTTTAAGGCTGGAGCTATTGCATACGCTATTGGTACAAATGGAGTTGAAGTTCAAGCATCTGTAACAGCAGTTGTTTCTCAGGTATCAATAACAGCAACTTTTTCAGGATTGTCTCCAGCATATGAGCCTTATGACATAAAGGTTCTTAACTCTAATAATTTATTCGGATTAGCTGCAGATGTTCTTTATATAAATAATACTCCACTATGGACAACAGCAGCTGGAAATATTGGAACATTTGGAGAGCAGCAAAGCGTTTCAACTACTATTGCAGCATCAGATCCAGAATCACAAGCAATATCATATGCAGCATCTGGATTACCTTCATGGCTTTCTATAAATTCCTCAACTGGGGTAATATCTGGAACCGCTCCCGCAGTTACCACTTCCACAACATACACATTTAGTGCAACAGCATCGGATGGACAAAATACATCAGCTTCAAGATCTTTTAATATAATCGTAACTCCGTCTAACTACTTCGGTAACGGATCAGACGGGATAGGAAGTTTCTAATGGCCACATATTCATTAACAGTAGCAAATAAATCAGGTTCTTATGATGGGGATATGCATGTAAAACAGTACACATCCCTTACAATTGGAGTAGGCAATACTGTAACAGTTGATCAGCCATGTAGAGGGCTTATGATCTATGTACAAGGTGATTGTACAATTAATGGAACATTATCCATGACAGCCCGTGGCGCATATGCAGACCCTACGGTTTCAGGAGCATCTGATGCAAATGCAGTATCTTCAAGTGGATTACAAATGCCATTTATCACAGCATCTGATACACAGACTCTTAGTGCTGCAGCAGCATTATTTAATGGAACTGGAACAGCAGCCCGTTCATTAATAGCTCAACATAAATCAATTTCTGGAAATGGAAAGATTGTAACTTTTGCTAGACAGGGTGCATCTGGCGGTGCAGGTGGTGGCAGCGGTTCTGGATGGAAAGTTGGAGCTGTTGGTTCAGATGGAACTATTGGACAAACAGGTGGCGGTGCAGGTGGGGCTGGAAGCTACGGAGACTCTTCTGGTTTTGGTGGTTCTGGTGGAAGTGGTTCATACGGATCATGCTTCTCTGGAGGTTCAGGTGGCGGAGATGGACAATACAATAATCAGTATGGTGGAGATGCACAACCTTGGGGTGGAAGAGGTGGAAATGCTGCAGCAACTACCAACTATGGAAATGCTGGCGGTGTAGGAAATCCCGCAGGAAGTTCAGCTGGCGGTGGAAATATTATGCCACAATTAGCTTCAGGAACTGGCGGATTATTAATATTGGTGGTAGGTGGAAACCTTACATTTGGCGGAAATGGAAGAATAGTTTCTCAGGGATCTACATCAAATCTTGCTTCTGGAGATATATTCCGTGGAGGATCATCTGGAGGAGGAAATATTTTAGTTGCATATAGAGGAAATATATCCAATAGAACAACTGATATTGCTATTGCAAACTCTTCTTCTGTTTCAAAACTTGTAACAGTAAATACTTCAAATGCACATGGACTATCTGTCGGAGATGAGGTCATGATTGTTGGAACAGCTCAAGCTGGTACATTTAGAGTTAATTCAATTCCTGCAACTGGAACATTTACATATTATGCAGATGTAGCAGATTCTTCATCTACATATGTTCCAGGATCTTATGCAAGACTTGATAGAGTAAGCGCTCTCGGCGGCGGTGGTGCTATGGTAGATAGCATGGGAACTAAGTTATTTGGAAATAGAGGCGGAGCGGGATCAAAGCAGATCCTTAAGGTATCGTAATGTCTAAAGCCAGAGATATAGCAAATATACTATCAGCATCAACATCGATTGCAACAGATGCTGAAACAGCGGCGGCAATAACATCACATAATAATGCTACTACTTCTGTACACGGTATATCTAACACCGCCTCTCTTGCCACACAAACTTATGTTCAAAATAACAAAGGAATAAAGAGCGGAAACACTGCATCTCGTCCAGCATCGCCAGTAAATGGAGATACATATGCAAATACAGAGACAGGTTTTGTTGAGCTTTATGAGTCAGGAAATTGGCAGCAAGTTGGAGTAGTTCCTTCTGTAGTGTCTAATGTTTCTGCAACAAATATAGGAACTGCACGAGCATACAATAATGGATCAGCTTCAATATCATTTACACCAGGTACAGCAGCAGGCAAAACATATGTAGTAACTTCTTCTCCTGGAGGGTATACTGCATCTGGAGCATCTTCTCCTATATCTATAACTGGATTGCAATCAGCAACAGCATATACTTATAGCATAGTCTCTTCTAATAACTATGGGTCTTCTATTGCAAGCTCTTCAAGCTCATCTATAACAGCAACTACAGTTCCACAGGCACCGTCTGTATCTTCTGTAAGCTCAGCAAGCACTCAAGCAACAATTTCTTTTTCAGCAAATGCAACAGGAGGATCAGCCATAACAGGATATACCGTAACTTCTAGTCCAGGAAATATTACTCAAACAGGTTCATCCAGCCCAATTACAGTTACTGGTTTAACAAATGGCACAGCATATACATTTACCGTAACCGCAACAAATGCTAATGGATCTTCTTTAGCAAGCTCTGCAAGTAGCTCAGTAACTCCTATAGAATTGCAACCACCGTTAACAAATCTTTTTGCCTGGTATGATTCAAGTGATGCATCTACAATAACGCTTAGTGGATCTAATATTACACAACTAAATGATAAAAGTGGAAATGCAAAACATGCCACACAAAGTACTTCGTCTTATCAGCCAACAATTGTTTCTTCAGGTCTAAATGGAAAAAATACAATACTATTTGACGGAACAAATGATATGTTAAATATTGCAAATACAACTACTTTAGCAAATAACTTCGCCATTTTTGCAGTAGTTAAATCTAATTTTCTTAACTCAATTTCAGGATCTGCAATAATTGGATCTGACGACGGCGGAGTGTCATGGTATGTTAACAAAAATAACTACAGGCTTAATGTTGATAAAACAGCTCAGGCTTCTATGTTAGCCGACGGAAATATTCTCGCCACATCAGAAAATAATTTATGGAGACAGACCTCTCTTGTTTGGAGCGGAACATCAAGTGGCTCTTTAAGATGGAATAAATCAGGAGCAGGATCATTTAACAGATCTGGATTTGTCCCTACAGCACCTATTAAAACAATTGGAGCCTATATGCCTGGAGACACAGGATATCCAGCAAAAGGTGAATTTGCAGAGATATTAATATATAACAGCTCAAGCGTAGATGTTGCAACAGTAGAAGCATATTTTACAGCTAAGTGGGGCGTATAATGTATATACTATTTAACAACATAGAAGAGTTTAACTCATGGCACTCAGAAATTAAAACTCTTTTAGGCATACCTTCAGAAGACGGAACTACAACAGAATATACTACAGCTAAATTAAGCGTAATAGATTCAGACCTTAGAGTTGTTGCAAGTTTTACAGATGGAGATTTTAACACAACAGGATTAAATCTAATAAGCATAGAAAATATAATCGATCTAGGAATATTGTCTAAGATTGAGGTAGGGGCATAATGGCTAAAGTAATTAAAGTATGGGATGGAACAACATGGCAATATGTTGGAGTGCAGGCAGCATACCCTGTAGACTATGTAAGCACATCTGCTTTATCCGCTTCTCTCTTATCTTATAAGCAAGAAATCAATCTTGCAATTTCTGCAAATACAACATTGGTTGCAGGACGCAGATATTTTGTTGATACAACAGCAGCACGTACATTGACACTTCCTGCAAGCCCAACACTCGGCCAAGAAATTGTTATTTTTGATGCAACAGGAACGGCGGGAACAAATAATATTACCTTATCTCGTAATGGAAATAAGATTAATGGTTTATCAGAAGATGCTATAATTGA
>Ga0214921_10003917_pt1 | contig 22423 bp, 21 predicted proteins | sample LL1505_MetaG_FD_177992 | JGI IMG/M metagenome (GOLD analysis project Ga0214921, IMG submission 177992) | Freshwater microbial communities from Lake Lanier, Atlanta, Georgia, United States - LL-1505 | ecosystem: Environmental > Aquatic > Freshwater > Lake | place: USA: Georgia | collected... | reverse complement strand
GCTCTGCCGTCTGATCGACGAGCCAGACCGGCGCTCTAAGGCCCCGCTTCTGATCATCGACGCCCATATCGACGCCATTAAGGCCGCCGTCCGCGCCAATATCCGTGACGAAAGCCATCCCGTGGGCAAGACCTTGGCCGAAGAATTGGAAGCCAACGTCAACCAGTTCCTCGCGAGCGAATAGGCCGTAAAGCCTAGTTCAAAGCCGACATCGGCTCTTCGACAATACCGTAGCCCGCATCATGGGGGATGACGAGGACGGGTCCGCCTTCGCGGCGCTCGACCTTGGGCTCAACCGTGACCAGAGGCCGCTCGATCGCCTTGGTCATGGCCTCATGGGCATTGGCGCTTTCGGCCAGCAGTTGCAGGTTCATTCGGGTGGGGAAGATCACCTTGCGCTCGCCCGAGGCGGCTAGGCGCAGGGCCTCAGAGGGCGCGATCCATTCCGAATCAACCGTCTCCCAACCGTCACAGGCGGCGAGCTGGTCTTCCGGGGCGCGGGCGACATAGAACCAGGTGTCAAAGCGCTTGGGCATCATGGATGGCGTGATCCAGCGGGCGAACGCCGACAGACAGCCAAGATCCAGATAGAGATCCAGTTCCTTGACCAGATCTAAGAAGGGCCGCTGATCCTGCGCGATGATATCTCGGGCCTCGTGGGCACGGTCATCGCCGCGGAACATCTCACCCGACGCATCCCGCGCCAGCAAGATTCCTGCCTCTTCATAGGCTTCCCGGATCGCCGCAATGCGCAGTTCGCGCTCAATGTTGGGAAAGGCGTCCCAGCCCAAGGACCGTTCGGCCCACGCCGCATCGTGATCCCCAGCATGGGTCTTACCGCCTGGAAAGACCAGAGCGCCAGAGGCGAAGTCGATCTGGTGATGGCGTTTGACCATCAGCACTTCAAACTGCGGTTCGTCACGCACCAGCAAAATGGTGGCCGCTGGACGGATGGGAGCGGGTTCTGTTGTCATGAGCGGACCTCCAAGCTAGGCGTCTGTCGCGCCCTGAAGTCCTCATGGTGAAGCAATTGATCCGCCGATCAAGCGTTGACCACATGCAAAGTGAATTCTGTGGCCATTGGGCGTGAATTATCCTGCGACAGGTGCCCAAGCTTATCGAGCAGATAGTCCAGATCATCGCTGCCGATCGCCGGATCCTGCGTCAAGAACCGCTGCAACATGCGCTCTTGGAACCGTTCGCGATCTTCGAGCTGACCGTCAAACTCCATCTGCTGATAGGTATCGACGCCCGCCTTGAAGGCGAGGAACAGGCGGCTAGGCAGGCCTGCCCGCTCATAGATGGCCTTAAAGCCGATAGGCCCAGAATCGTGGATCATCATCCAGGTCCGCTGATAGGTGACGCCTGCCAACTCCGACAGGCCCCACTCGACAAAGGTCATATGACCCTGCGCAACAGCCCTTAATAGAAGCGAAGCGGTTAGCTTCTGTTGTGCATTGAGATGAACCACGAACGGCTTGTAATCTTTGATATGTTTGACCTCATCCAAGAGATCAATGACCGCCCGCTCTGTGCTGCCCTCGACGATCTTGGTCGCCATATCGGGGGATACATTATGGTGCGCGATCAGGTGCTTTCGGACCTCTTCACCGACCAGTGAGATCAGACGTTCCGAAACCGCTAAAGGCAAGACCTGACGAAAGGCCATGGCCTTCAGAATATCGTCTGATAGCGTAAACCGGTCGATGACCTTGCCCAGCGCCCGCTCAGAAAAGGCGGCATTGTCGTTGGCGCAGGCGGCCATCACCGCTTCGGGCAGGCCAACATCGGCGATGACACCCGTCACCCGCTCGCTCAGCATCGGACGCGTGGCAATGGCGACCTGCCGCGTCAGTCCTGTCGTCCGAACGATCTCGACAAGATCCTCATCGGTAAAGGCCCCAGAGGCATTGATCACCGGCAGCGCCACCTCATCGGTATCGTGCGAGAGCCGCAAGGCTACGTCGCGCGGAATCAAGGGCGATGATTTCAGCGTCACAGACAGGGCAAATCGAACGGCGCGTGCGGCATCTCCCGCCATGATCCGGACAATTTCGTGGGCGTGGGCGCGATCGGCAGGCGTCAGCACAGCCCGGTCCATCGCCATGAACAGCTTGCGAGCCTCCACCGCCCGCTCATAGGCCACCGCCCCCCTCATCATCTTATGAAGGTTGGCCTTGGCTAAAGCTGTTTGCCTATTGGTCATACACCCTTGCTCGCGAACCCTGTCAAGCCCGAACGGCCGTCAGTAACGCGCAGGTGGCAAGATGATAGAATATGCTTAAGGATCTGTTTCCTATAATCGAGCCCTTCCCTCCGAAGACGCGCCAAGACAGTATGGGATCAAGCTCGCCTGCGCGGCGTCGAAGAAGAAACTTGGGGAACCAGCATGCTCGAAGGCCTGAAGATCATTGAATTTGCCAGCTATATTGCAGCGCCTGGCGCTGGCGGCATCATGACCGACTGGGGCGCAGAGGTGATCAAGATCGAGCAGCCCGGCGGCGATCCGATCCGAGGCTTCTTCGACAGTATCGGCTCGGACCAGTCGGCCAATCCGGTCTTTGAACTGGACAATCGCGGCAAGCGCTCCGTGGTGCTGGACACCTCCAAGCCCGCTGGCCGCGAGGCGCTGGTCCGCCTGATCAAGGATGCGGACGTGTTCTTGACCAATGTCCGCCCCGCCGCCCTGAAACGCGCACGCCTCGACTATGATAGCGTCAAGGCAGACCATCCTAAGCTGATCTATTGCTCCGTCACCGGCTACGGCCTGACCGGCCCAGACGCCGACCGCCCCGGCTTTGACATGGCCGCCTATTGGGCCAGAGCGGGCGTCGGTGCCCTGACCACGCCCAAGGGCTCAGAACCCTTCCCCCTGCGCACCGCCATGGGCGATCACATCACCTCTCTGGCGACCACCTCCGCCATCTTGGCCGCTGTGGTCGAACGCAGCCGCACGGGCGTCGGGCGTCTGGTCGAGACGTCACTGCTTCGCACCGGCGTCTATTCCATCGGCTCGGATATGGCCATCCAACTGCGGTTCGGGCGCATCGCCTCCAGCCGCCCTCGCGAAGGGGCGGTCAATCCGCTGGGGAATTTCTTTCGGTCTGGTGATGGGCGTTGGCTCTGCCTCTTGCCACGCCAAGGCTCGTCGGACTGGCCAAAGATTGCCAATGCCGCAGGTCGCCCGGACCTGATCGATGACCCGCGCTTTGCCAAGGCCAAGGAGCGCCGTGCCAATGGCCCCGAACTGGTGCGTACCCTCGATCAGGCCTTCGCCGCCTTGAGCTTCGCTGAGGCCGCCGAGCGACTGGACGCCGCCGACATCGCTTGGTCGCCCATGCAGACGCCCGCAGAGGTCGCTGTCGACCCGCAAGCCATCGCGGCAGGCTGCATTGTCGATACACCCGACGGCAAGGGTGGGACCTTCAAGGCTCCTGGCGGCCCAGCCCGCTTCCCCGGCGCGGATGATGGTCCTAAGGGGCCTGCACCGACCATGGGCCAGCATACCCACGAGATCCTGTCGGCGCTTGGCTATAGCGAGGCTGAGATTCTCGCGGCCAGCGGCGCCTAGGTCTTTTTGCCGGCGTCCCGCGCCTCGGAGAGCATACGCAACATCTCCGAGGTGAAGATCGAATTGCCAAGGCTGGAGCCGCTGCTTTCAGAGCCAGCGGTTCCAAACGGGCTGCTAGGCTCTTGGGTGCCGTTGAGGATCAAACTAATCAGCGCCTCTTGCTGCGCCTTGGCGTCCGCATTGCGCGCCGACGTATAGTGCAGATATCCGCTATCGGGTGCCGGGCCGACGGGTGCCGCGCCCTGCCCCGGCCCGACCTTGGTCAGGTTGGCATAGACCTCTTCGACCGTTGCGGGCCGACCGCTGCGATAGAAAATCGAACGGTTGGCCGCTGCTGCATCCGGAAAGAGCGAGGCCGCCGAAGCGCCCGGCTTGGATGCCACCGCTTCGATCAGCTTGGCGGAACCCTGAGGCCCCAGAAAATGGGCGGCATAGAGCTCCCCAGCCGTTGGATCGCGCCCGACGCGGCCACGCAGATAAGCCGCATGGTCCGAGGTTAATTCACCGGCCATCATCGACGAGGCATGGGGATCGAGCTTGAGGTCCATCACCGCTTGGCGAGCGGCCCCGGTGGGCACGCGATAGCGGCCATCTGAGCCCTTCTCGATCAAGGCGGCGTAGTTGGCATATCCATGTTTGGCACCATGCTGCTTAAGCGTGCTCATCCAGGTCTGGTCAACAAATTGGAATAGGCCCGCCGCCGAGGAGGTTCCAGCCCGCGCATTGGGATTAGAGCCACTTTCACGATTGGCCGTCTTCAGCAAAAAGCCAAAATCCACGCCCGTCGCCGTGGACGCACGCCTCAATGCCGCTTCAACGACGCCTTTGATCGACTCGACTGCCATGAGCGAAAGTTGAACTTTTAGGGTTAACCAAACCCTAATGGGCCATCAGATGTCTAGGCGACATCAAAGCGGCGCGGGTTCATCTGGATCGCGAATAGGTCCGCAGCCTCATCCCTAAACCCGGCCATCACCGTTTTTGCAACCAAGGCCGCCAGCAACCAGCCATTACGCCTCGCCCCGCAGGCTAAGGTCACACCGGGCGCGCTGCTCGGGCCGACCAAGGGCAAGCCATCCGGCGTCGCGGCCCTGACCCCAACGCGATGTTGCGCCGTCGCCCCTGCCAAGTCCGGATAGAGGCTCGCCCCCACCCCTCGCAAGCGCTCTGCGATGACCGCATCCGGCGTCAGATCGTCGAGGCCAAACTCCATGGTCGCGCCGACCATGGCTCCGCAGGCGCGCGCGACCACATAACCACCCGCTGAGCGGATGGCGGGGCCTTGTATTGGTCCGGCACCCTCGAAGAACAGAATCTGGCCCTTGATGGGGGACAGACAGGCCAATTCCGGCGCTATGGAGGCCATTCCGCGGCCAAGGCCAGCGGCTATGATCAGATGATCGGCTTGGACCTGACGCCCATCAGACAGGGTCGCGGTGCCGGGCGAGAAATCGGTGACCGAAGCGGTGATGAACTGTACGCCTAACCAAGTGGCCGCTTGATAGAGCCGTTCCGTCACGACCGTCACATCGAGACACCAGTCTTCTTCGGTAAAGAGACAGGCCGCGCCCTTGGGATCGAGCCCTGGTGACAGGGTCTGCGCTACGCTGGCCGTCACAATCTCAAACTGTGCGCCAAAAGCCTTAAAGCGTTCGGCCATGGCCTCCGTAGTGATCTCTGAAGAGGTTGGCACCCAAAGGGCACCGGGTTGGGAAAGGCCTGACGGGCCACTACCGTCTTGAGGCAACATATCCAGCCACGCGTCGCGTCCAGCCCTCAGAAGCGCAAACAGGCCCTTGGAGGCCGGGTCCAGCACCGACTCGAAGGCCGGTGCGAGCATACCGGCTGCGACACCTGACGCATTGGCCCCGCGCGCGGCAGGGTCGGCCAGAACCACGCCATAGCCTGCTCGCGCCAGCACTAGAGCGCAGGTGAGGCCAATGGCCCCGCCCCCCGCTATCATGATCGATTTGGCTGATGCTGATATCATGGCCGCTAGCCAGCCCTAGACCCGTCCAAGGTCAAGGGCGCAGATCTGATTTTCTGCAAATCCTGATAAAAACCCACCCGAAAGACGACGAAATGGCCCTTAGGCCGCCTGAGACGGCTCGTCGATCTTTGGCAGAACATAGTCTAGAGCGATCAGGGTCACCATTCGGCCATCGACATCGATGATACCCCTGACCAAGGCCTGCACAGCATCGGCGCCCACATCTGGAGCGGCTTGAATGTCACTATCCTTGAGGGTCAGGGTCTCACAGACCGCATCGACCAGAAGGCCAACCAACTGCTCACCAATATAGGTCACGACGATCACATGACGGTCGCTAGGCTCTGTGCGTTCGCGGCCCAGCCTTAGGGACATGTCAACTACAGGCATGACCGTACCGCGAAGATTGATCACACCGAGCACATAGGCAGGGGCCAGAGGTACGAGTGTCGTCTCGGTCCAGCCGCGAATTTCGCGCACCGATGTGATGTCGACGCAAAATTCCTGACTGCCAATACGAAAGGAAATCAGCTCGCGCAGGTGCGGGCTGACATTTGCAGACCTGTCCGTCATGACCCTCATCCCTGTTCGACCATCGAAACCAACTCCATAGTGAACATTAGCAATTACGCGAGCCTTAATGGAGAACCAGAAGGTCTATTTTTTTGCCGCGCGCTTCGCATCAAGCTTGGCTGAGTCCGCCAGCGTCTTGGCCGACCAGCAGCCCTTGCCGGTAACGTCCCGTAACGGCCCCTCAACGCGATAGACGCCATAGACCAAGCTTCCCGGCCCCTCTCCGCCTCGGCGGAGGTTCGACAGGCGCTCAACCTTCGCAAAACAGGTCGCCAGATCGGTTTGTGAAATCCGTCGATCCAGATCAACCACCAGTCCGGGACGTGCCATATCCAAGCCCTTAGGCAGCGGCGCGGCCGCATAGCGATCTCGCTCGGTCAGTTGTATGGCGGGCCCATCGAGGTTCGGTTGATTAGAAAACTGCGCCAAGGTCACATAGCTAAAGGTTCCAACCCAGTTGGCACCCTGGGCTTGCCGGACCGCTGCCACCGCCGAGGCGAATGAAGGCCATTGACGAAGGGTGCGGGCTGGGTCGCCCTTGAACCCTGCGCGGTAGTCCGTGCTGGCACCGAAGATCAAGGCGAGCGCCCCTATCCCCAACCCAAAGGGAAGGACGGCGCGCTGGGCAAAGGCGCTCAGGGCCGAGGTCGAAAGCCGTGATGCTGCGACCGCTGCGATCAAGGCCAAGGCCGGATAGAGCGGCGTTGGCCAATGGCCCTGCACCCGATCATGAAGCGCATGAACCATCAGATAGAGCGCAAAGGGCAAGGCGGTCAGGACCAGAAGCGACAGATCGACCTTGCGCCCCTCAACAACTGCCTCTGAGGGCAAGGCCTTGAGGGTCAGGCCTCGGATCGCAAAGCCGGTCATGAAGGGATTGAGCAGCAAGGCTTGGGTAAGAATGAGTTCGACCACGAATTTGGGCTGCAGGCCCGACGGCTCAACCCGGCCAAACTGTTTGGCAAAGGTCAGCCACTCGTTCTGGGAATTCCACCAGACATTGATACCGAATAGGCCGACACCGATCACGGCTGCGGCCCAAGGCCAAGGGGTCGCCAGGCTTTTGCGCCGATCAGCCGAGGCTAGGACCCAAAAGAGAACCCCCGGCGCGATAAAGAGCGACGAATATTTCGACAGGGTCGCAAGGCCTGCGGCCAAACCGGCCAGGCACCACCAGCGGGCCGCCTGATGCTCTCGCCCCGGCTCAAACACCGCCGCCAAGCACCAAAGGGTGGTCGCCCAAAAGAGGGTCGCAAAGGCGTCGGGGGTCGACAGGATCGCCCCGACCGCAATCATCAAGGTGGCGCTGTACCAGAGCGCTGCCCGTTCTGCCGTGGCCCCAGTCAAGCCGAGCCGCTTGGCCAGATCATAAAGGACCAGACTGGTCGCGCCGCTGGCCAGAACCGCCGATAGCCGCACGCCCAAGCCATTATCGCCGAGCAAGGTGGTCCCGAGTCGAATGGCCCAAGCCACGAGGGGCGGATGGTCAAAATAGCCAAGGGCCAGATGTTGGGACCAGAGACGATAATAGGCCTCGTCGTCTGTCAGAGGCATAAGGGCGGCAAACGCTAACCGCGCCAAGGTGATCAGGCCGATCCACAGGAAAAGCCGCCGGGTCGTGGCGCTCATCTATGCCCTACCAGACCGTCAAGGTGCTGATCACATAGTTCCAGACGGCACCGACCGCCGCACCGACCGCACCGGCCAAGATCCAGCCCGGCACCCACTGCTCGACAAGCCCCGCGACCGCATAGTTGGCCGCAAGACCGACACTGCAGACGATACAGAACTGCACATAGCCGGTCGCCAAACGCCAACCCTTACGGCGGCGATCGCGATAGGTCAGGGCATTGTTGATGAAATAGTTCGAGGTCATGGCCACCAAGGCCGCCAAGATCTGAGCACGGGAAAAGTCGCTGTGCCCTGCGGTCATCAACAGGCTGAGCACGCTCATGTGAACCACGATGCCGGTCGCGCCGACAAGCCCAAACAGAAGCGCCCTCACCGACAGAACATCGCGGGTCAGCTTGCTAAGCACCAGACCGGCATAGTCGACGACGACGCGGGTATCGAGCTTGCTGGTGCCAGCCTCCCGCTCGCGAAAGGCATAGGACATTTCTAGGATGCGCGGCGGTGTGGTCTGGGAGGCTATAATGTCAAACAGGACCTTGAACCCGTCGGTCGATAGGCGCGGCGCGACCGCCTCAACCAATTGGCGGCGGATCATGAAAAATCCACTGACCGGATCGCTGACCTGAGCCCGCAGCGCCTTGCGGCCCAGCCACGCCGCCCCTCGGCTTCCCGCCTTGCGCACCGCCGATAGTCCCCGGTCCAGACCGTCGGCCTGCAGGAACCGTGAGCCAATGACCAGATCGGCAAGGTCATCGCGCAGGGCATTGAACATGGCCGGGAGCAGCGCCTCGTCATGCTGCATATCCCCGTCGATCACGGCGACGAAGGGAGCAGCGCTGGCCATCATCCCTTCAATGACCGCACCGGCCAAACCTCGGCGTCCCACCCGGTGCAGGCACTGGACCCGGCTGTCGTGAACGGCGATGGCCTTGACCGCCGCAGCCGTGCCGTCCGGAGAGTCGTCATCGACGAAGATCACCTGCCACGCGACGCCTGCGAGCGCGACGTCGAGGGCTGCGATCAACCGATCAACATTGCCGCGCTCATTAAAGGTTGGAACGATGACCGAGAGATCAACCCGCGCAGGCACATAGGCCGGACGAAGGGTTTCGTCGGTCTTCAAGGCCGCAGGAGGTTGACGCGAAGCCATAGGACGAGGTTCCAATCGGGCGAACCCTAAGTCGCCTGACGCCTAACTATCGGTTTCAGGCCGGGTTGAGCAAGCCTTCGCTAGCGGTCACCGGCCCTAATCGGTGCTGCCTTCCTAGGCAACCGTCTCTTCAGCCATAAACTGATCGCGAAGTTCACGCTTCAAGACCTTGCCGATAGCGCTGCGCGGCAAGACATCCATCAGCTTAAGCGCAGCCAGCCTTTGGGTCTTGCCCAGCTTGGCATTGGCCCAATCTCGGACCTCGTCCGCCGTTGCCGTCGCCCCGGCCTTGAGGGTCACAAAGGCTACCGGCGTTTCACCCCAGCGGTCCGACAGGGCCCCGACGACAGCGGCTTCGAGCACAGCAGGGTGGCCGACAATGACGCTCTCCAGATCGCTCGGATAGATGTTGAAGCCGCCCGAAATGATCATGTCCTTCTTGCGGTCCATGAGGGTCAAGAAGCCCTCCGCATCAAACCGGCCGACGTCGCCGGTGCGGATATAGCGAAGGCCCTCTGGGCTGATCCACTCGGCCTCGGCGGTCTTGCCGGGTTGGTTGTGATAGCCATTCATCATAGCGGGGGAACGCCCAACGACCTCGCCAACCTCGCCGGCGGGCAGTTCGCGGCCCTCTTCGTCGATCAGGCGCACATCGTGGCCGGGCAGAGGCTGGCCGACCGTGTGGAGCTTGTCGGGATGTTCGTGGGCGATCAGGCCGCAACTGCCGCCGCCCTCGGTCATGCCGTAATATTCGATCAGGCCACCGGGCCAGCGCTTGAGGATGTCGGCCTTCAGCGCCGCACCAAAGGGCGCGCTAGTGCAGAACTTCATCTGGAAGCTGGACAGGTCGTAGTCGCCAAAGGTTGGCTGTTCGAGAATGCGGCGATATTGCACGGGCACCAGCATGGCGTGGGTCACGCGGTGCTGGTGGGCCAGCTTGAGGAAGCCGAGCGCGTCGAACTTGTCCATCAAGACCGCCGCACCGCCCATGCCCATGGTCGGAAAGAAGCTGACCAGGGTGGTGTTGGAGTAGAGCGGCGTCGACAAGAGGGTCACAGACCCCGGGCCATAGCCCAGACCGCCGCCCCGGCCCGTGTGGGACCAGCGCATCTCGTGCGACTGAACAATGCCCTTAGGCGTGCCAGTCGTGCCTGACGAATAGATGATGTTGAACGGCATGGCGGGCGTAACCGTGACCGGCGCGGGCTTGGACCCGGCTGGTGCCAACCAATCCTCATAGGATCCGCCAGCGTCTGAGCCGTCCAAAGCGGTCAGGGGCATGGTCAGGCTGATGCCCTCCAGCGCCTTGGCCACAGACCTGTCGAGGAAGAACCGCTTTGCGCCGCAGTCTGCCAGCATGACGGCGAGACTCTCTGGCGTCGAGGACGGTGCCAAGGGCGCAACGGCGACCCCGGCCCGAAGCCCGCCCAAGAAGGTGGCGGCATAGGCCACCGATGAACCCGCACAGATGGAGATGGCTTCGCCCGGCAGGACGCCATCGCGCTGCAGGCTGGCGGCAATCTGATCCATCAGCACGTCGAGCGCGCCATAGGTCAGGACCTCGTCATCCTTGATCAAGGCGGGTGAATTGGGCCGGGCCTGCGCATTGAAGCGGATCAGGTCGGACAAGAGGCCAAAGGGCTGTTCCAATAGGGCGACATGGCCCTGTTCAGCGGCAGCCTGATCAGACGTGGTCATGGCAGTGTCCTTCCCCAATAGTCTCGCGAGATCGCAAATTCTTGTTGGGTCCGACATAGCGCAAGACCCTGCACAGACACAAACGCGGCTTGGGACAATGCGCAAAAATCTGGGCTTGCTAGCCTTCCCTATCGCTCAGGCTAGTCATTTCGTCAGTTTTACCCCAAAGTTGGCTATCGCATCCCGTGCAAGAGGGTGCTTAAGGAGGAGTTGAGGATGTCGCGTGCCCTATTCACCGCATCGGCCTTGGCCATCAGCTTGGCGGCCAGCCTTGTCAGCGGACCCACTCTTGCCCAGACCGTTGCTCCAGTTACCAGCCAGCCCGACAAGGCCATCATGGCCTATGATCGACCCGGTCCCTTTACCGTGCAGGCGGCAGAAGGGGCTTGGAAAGATGATCGGCGGTCGCGCCTCATTCCGTTCCTGATCCGCTATCCAAAGGATGCGCCGGGCCGCCTGCCCGTGGTGATCTTTTCGCATGACCTTGGCGGGTCTAAGGAAAGCGCCGCCTACTATGCCGAACATCTGGTCAGCCACGGCTATATCGTCTTGAATGTTCAACATCCGGGCTCAGACGTGAGCATCTGGGGCGGCCAATTTCCGGATCTTAAGAACCCTAAAATTAGTGCTGACCTTCGCAAGGCTGTGTCCCCCCAAAGCGCGATGGACCGGTTCCAAGATATCTATTTGGCGGTCTTCGCCCTCCATAGCCTTGATCGGCAACCCGGAGCCCTAAAGGACCGGATCGACCTGAGCCGGATTGGCATGTCGGGCCATTCCTATGGCGCGACGACGACCCAAGCCATGGCGGGTCAGGCCTTTGCGCGTGGCAGGAAAATGGGTCACGACGAATTTAAGGCCTTTTTGGCCATGAGCCCCGCAGGGGCCGCTGACGGTCACAATGCCGATGCCTTTGGCGACATTACCCGCCCATTCCTGTTTCTAACCGGTTCGGAGGATGGACTGAACCCCAATGGAAAGGTCCAAGACGCGTCAGAACGACAAAAACCTTACCTCGCCATGAAGCGTGCGCCTTCAGCCTTGGTCGTGCTCAATGGCGCGGACCATCTGGTCTTTTCCGGACGCCAAGAGCTGGGCTTTAGCAAACCCAAGGATGAGCGGTTCCGGCAACTGATCAAGGCCGCTAGCCTCGCCTACTGGGACGCTGAGTTGAGGGGTGACGCCCAGGCTCGGGCTTGGCTGACCGGCCCGGGCTTGGCCACATTCGCCGGATCGGATGCTGAAATCCAGTCGCGCAATATGGATCGCTGACCGCGTCTGATCTCAAGGGGCTGTGGATTTTGGGATGGTACCGCCTCTCAGGCTTGAACTGAGGACCTCCGGTTCCACAAACCGGCGCTCTAACCAACTGAGCTAAGGCGGCTCGCATCGCGAGAGAGGGCGTTTTAGTCGGCATGGCCGTCGGGATCAAGCCGCCGTTTGCAGGTTCATACCGATTGCCTTCAATCTCTTGCTTCGCCGGGGGCGAGCGGCCATGGTCATGGGTAAAAATCAGGGACGAAACCGCATGTATGAGATCCGAACCCGCCAGATCGAGGCCAATGGCCTGACCTTCACCATCGATGAGTGTGGCGAAGGCGACAATATCGCCCTGTGCCTGCATGGCTTTCCCGAAAGCCGCTATAGCTGGCGCGAGCAATTGCCCCTTTTGGCGGCCAAAGGCTGGCGGGTGGTGGCTCCGGACCTGCGCGGCTATGGCGGCACGACGCGGCCCAAGGCCAAGAAGGACTATGAGCTTCCCAACCTCATCGCCGATACGGCTGCGCTCTATGACGCCTTAGGGGCCAAGAGGCGGCTGCTGGTCGCCCATGACTGGGGCGCGATCATCGCCTGGACCTTTGCCATCGAAAAGACACGGCCGCTGGATGGTCTGGTGATCATGAATGTGCCGCACCCGGCGGTCTTTATCACTGGGCTGCAGAACGGATGGGAGCAGCGCAAGAAGAGCTGGTACGCCCTCTTCTTCCAACTGCCGATCCTTCCCGAACTGATGATGACCGCCAAAGGGGCCAAGGCCATCGGTCAGGCCTTTGTCGGCATGGCCATCGACAAGTCGCGCTTCCCCAAAGACGTGCTCGACCACTACCAGCAAAATGCCCTACAGCCTGGGGCCATGACCGCGATGATCAACTATTACCGCGCCAATACCAAAAGCCTCACGGCCTATGGGCCGGGCCTTGCGGCCAAGATTGAGGTGCCGACTGTGATGATCTGGGGCGAAGAGGATGCCGCCCTGAGCATCAGCTTAACCGAGGGTTACGGGCCCTATGTCAATGACTTCACCCTGCACCGCCTGCCCAATGTGTCCCATTGGGTCCAGCAGGAGGCGCCCGAAAAAGTCAATGAACACCTGTCCGACTGGCTAAAGACCAAGGGACTAAATCTGGCGGGGTGAGCCCTCGGATAGCCAGCCGCGCTGGGTCAGATAGGCTTCTAACGCGGCCATACGTGTCTCATCGGACGGATGGGTTGAGAGCCACTGAGGCGGGGCCTTCTTGGTCCGTTCGGCGGCCATATTCTGCCAAAGGTGCAGGGCCTCGACCGGCTTGAACCCAGCAGCATGCATGAAATCAACACCGATGCGGTCGGCCTCTAGTTCGTGCTGACGCGAAAAGGGCATCAGGACGCCGAACTGCACACCTACGCCCAAGACTGCGGCGATATCCTTGCTGTGCTTGGCATCACTATTGGCAATGGCGAGGTCGGCGGCAGCCAGCCCGACCTGAGCGACCATGGCCTGAGACACGCGCTCGGCTGAATGGTGCGCGGTGACATGGCCGGTCTCATGGCCCAAAACCGCTGCCAACTGATCGTCATTGATCACAGCCTTGAAGAGCCCGCTATTGACCCCGACCTTGTTGCCCGGAAGGACAAAGGCATTGGCCTCGGGATTATCAAAAACGGCATATTCCCAAGGCTGAGCCCCTCGCCCGGCCGCCTCGACGATCCGCTGACCAACCGAACGCACACGGCTGTTCATCTCACGGTCATGCGAAAGTTTCTGTGTGCGAAGGGTATCGCGCCACGTCGTCAATGAGAGCTCCACCAATTGCTCATCGCTGACCATCAAGAGCTGATCACGGCCCAGTTCAGCATTGTAAGAACAGCCCGCTGCAAAGGCGACAACCGTGCCGGCAGCAAGCCCCCGGACCAGATCACGCCGCGACAAGCGAAGGGGTCGGCGCGTTTGGCCGCTATGGGCGAGGCCATGATCGTCGGTGAGGCACATGGGCGAGGGTCCGATAGTCTGGGTACCGTGAGTGGTGCCCAACATAAGAGACCTCTGACGTTCGCGCCAGAGGGACTGCGACAGCACCCACCCATTCCAGACAACAAAAAACCCCGAGGGCGGACCCTCGGGGCGTTCTGTCTGGTCTAAGACCGGGAGATCCTATCGTGGGAGAACCCAACGAATACGGGTCTGCCAGGTGGCTTCGACCGGGTTACCGTCCACCAACTGTGGCTTCATCTTCCAGAGGCTTGCGACCTTTTTCGTCGCTTCCCCGAAGCCGAAGTCGGCGGGATCTTCTGAGAGCACCTGGCAATTAACCAGAGCACCCTTCACCGTAACCACGCACTTGATGGTCGCCGAACCTTCTTTCTCGAGCCGCTGAGCACGTTCCGGATAGAACCGGGCGTAGTCATCGCCATTAGGCTTGCGGGTCCAGGTCGGGTTCGACACCACGGGTGGAGCAGGAGGGGGAGGAGCTTCGACCACCTTGGGCCGGGCTTCTACCTTATCTTCCTTCTTCACCGGTGGAACCTCCAACGGCGGCGGCGGCGTCACGTCAGGTGGCGGGGCCACTGGGGGACGCGGCTGCAGCTTAGGCGGCGGCGGCGGTTTATTGTCCGGCGGTGGAGGCGGCGGTGGCGGCGGAGGCGGCTTATAGATGTCCACCTTCGTCGCTTCGTCCGAGTACTCCTGCATCTTGGGTTCGAACTTCACCTTCCAGAGGTAAAGTCCAAGCAGTCCGTGGAAGATCATCGAGACCGTGATCGCGACCGTAGTGCCCGTACTACGTTTCTTACGGATTGCCCCGTCGAAGGGGTTGTGCACCGGATGGGCAACGTCTTGCTGTTCTTCAGCCATGCGCAGCCCTTACTTCGAGTTGTCTTCGCCGATCAGTGCGACGCTGTAGAACCCGTTATCCTGGAGCCCGTTCATCACGCCCATAAAATCACCGTAAGAGGTGTTCTTATCAGCCCGAATGAAGATGCGCTCTTTGGTGGGGTCGCGTCGTCCAATCTGCTTTTTGAGGTCATCGCCCAATGTTTCCGCGGAGGTAATGAAGTCCCCAATATATACGTCACCAGATTCCTGGATCGAAATATACACCGGCTTGGGCGGGTTCTGACTGGGCTTGGCAACGGCCGTGGGCAGACTAACGACCACCGACACAGTGGCGAGCGGAGCTGCCACCATGAAGATGATCAGCAGAACCAACATCACGTCCACCAGAGGTGTCACATTGATGTCGGCATTCTGCCCAAGATCGAACCTACTCCCGCCCGACTTTGAAAGTTTGGCGGCCATGGATGTCAGGCCCCTTTGTCGAGTTGACGTGACATCGCGTTGAGCAGTTCCACAACGAAGCCTTCAGAACGGGTGCCGTAGGCGGAGATCCGGGTCTGGAAGTAGTTGTAGAAGATCATCGATGGAATAGCCGCGAACAGGCCAATACCGGTGGCGAGAAGCGCTTCGGCGATGCCGGGGGCGACGACGGCCAGATTGGTCGTGTTGGTGTTCGCAATACCGATGAACGAGTTCATGATGCCGTAAACCGTACCGAACAGACCGATGAACGGACCGGACGAGGCGACGGAAGCGAGGAACTGCATGCCGTTCGAGAGGCGCTTCGCCAAGGAACCCTGAACCGCGGACACTGCAGAGCTAGCCCGCAGGACGGTTGATTCACGGTGTTCGCCACCGACCTTAAGGCCAGCTTGGCGAGATAGGACGATTTCCATGCAAGCCGCAGAGGCCATGTCGGCCAATGGGTTGCCAACGAAATCGTCAGATCCTGCGATCTTACCCATTTCGTCGATCGACTTGGCGGAGCGGAAAGCTTCCACGAAGTTGTCGGAGGCTTTGACCAGCGCACCGAATTCCAAGAGCTTGGTGATCAGCAGTGTCCAAGAGAACACCGAGGCCAAGGCCAGACCGATCATGACGACCTTAACGACGGGTTCGGCGTCAAGGAACATGGTGATTGGGGTCAGCTTACCGCCGTGGCTGTCAATGGTGACAGGCGCTGGTGAGCCAGCTGAAGCCGCTGGAGCGGCTTCGGTTGCGGCTGCAGGCGCGGCTTCAGCAGCGGCGGCAGCGGGTTGATCGGCCGTCTGTGCGAAGGCCGGCGTGCTCGCCATCAGCGCCATGGCGCCGAAGAGAGCGATGATGGGGGTCATTCGTTTGTTGTCGAGCATCTGTCGCCAGTTCCTGATTGGTCTAGCACGTTAGGACCGAAAGGGTCGTCGCGCGAGAGCGTGTCCACCCTACTGAAAAATGTTCTGCCACTCGTCAAGGGCAAGCCTTGGTTCGTAAGCAGGGCTGCTGTCTGCATCCTATTGAAACGAGGCGGCCCAGTCTTGCAACCCGGACCCCAAATCAATAGCACGCGGCCTCCCGTCCCGAAGGACTTAGAAACCTTACCGCCAAGTTAGACTTGCGGTAAGGGGTCTTTGGCAACCCCTTTCAGCATCGTCAAGGCCTTCGCGATGGGATTCTTTTTACCCCACCGATGTGACAATTTTTAACTGCTGCGTCGCACAACGATGCAAACGGCTTTCTGAATAGGGGTTTTCCGACAAATCCGCTCGAATCTATCGCAGTGCAGCAAAATTTAGTGCTTGAGCATGCTCATTTAAAGTCAGACGCGCCTATTCTCTCGCCCCTGCGCCAAGGGCAACATACGATCAGAGAGCGCATTAGATAATCAACTTGACCATAGCGGGTGACCGTACCGGATCGGGCCGATTACCGATAGAACACCCCATGCCGAATGTTTGGGCAGGGTGGTTCGTACAGGCGCGCAATCCCCTTGAGATGGCCTAGTCGAGACATTGAGAAAATGGTGCCTGGGGGCGGATTCGAACCACCGACACGCGGATTTTCAATCCGCTGCTCTACCAACTGAGCTACCCAGGCCTGCTCGCCGCCCCTTGGACCGCTGCGATCTTCCGCTTCGTCTGCGGAGGCGAGGTCTATAGGTCAGGCGCTGCAGCCTGTCCAGCATCCAAAAGGCCTCGTTGATAGGTTTTGTTCCTTCCTCCACAGACCTGAGCATTGCGGCGCGGACAAGGAGCCCCTACGCGTCCGACCACTCATCGTGATCGGGTTCTTGATCCTCATCGGGTTCACCGTCGCCCTCGGCATGTTTGGAACCTGGAATGACATAGGCCCCCGTCAGCCAGCGATTGAGATCAACATCCGCACAGCGTTTCGAGCAAAAGGGTCGATAGGCCGGATCGACCGGCTTACGACATTGAGGACAGGCTGCAGTCATGCGATTCTGACATCCAGATGGTCAGCGCCGAGCAACGACGCCGCTTCGGCAAAAGGTTGCAGATCATATCGCGGACCGATTCTCGCCGCTAGGTCCGGCAGAAAGGCCTGCGCGGCCTGTGCCACTGCGGGCGCACAGATCAGGGTTAGACGCCCGCCCGGGTCGGCGCGGCCCTGCTGTTCGGCCATCCGCATCAATCGAAGGGCGAGCGTGGTGGTCGTGAAGGTTCCATCTTCCTCGCACAGAAGTTCGATGGTCGGGGCCTGACGCCGCGGAATGGCCAACTCAAGCGTACCGAACCGACTGATTGGACCGACAACAACGCCCGGCTGGTCCGGCGCGAATGCCAATTTCACAGCACCGCTGATCGCCTCGCCATCCTGCCCCTTGCCGATCAGGTCAAAGACGACAAGCCCTGCGAGACCCTTAAGCCTTATAAGACGCGCCGCCTGCGCTATGGCCGACAGATTGGCTTGGCGCATGGCCCGTCGCGGATCGCCCCCGCCCCTCGCGCCGAGGTCAACATCGATGGCTGTGAGCGCTCGGGTGGTCTCGATAGCGATAGAGCCGCCGCCCGAAAGACCGTGCTCCAAGGCTATGACCTGGGCTTCAGCAAGGTCAGCAACCTCGCGAGCCAGCGGGCCGCTCACAATGGCCTCTTTGGGGGCATAGGCCTTGAGTTGCGCCTCGATGGTCGGTGCGGGCGCAAGCAGGCGCGGCTGACCCTCCTCAAGACCGGTGAAACGCGCAACAGGTCCCTTGCCTCTGCGGGCTGGGCTGGTGATGTCGACCGATATCAAGGCCCCTTCCGTGAGACGCAGGGCATCCCCCGTCAGGTTCAGAAGCGTCTCTGACCCTTGGCCAAGATCCAAGAAGGCGGTGGCGAGGCTGCGATCGATCCGGCGCACCCGCGCGGCCCACTGTTCTCCCGCGATGGGGCTGGGCAGGGAACGGCGCTGGATTAACAGACGCTCTGGTCGGCCATCGAGGGTGACGACACCGCGCCGCTCGCCTGGCGCATCATCAAGATAGAGGCGTCGCGCCGTCACGCCTGAGGCTCAAACCGACGGGGGCGTTGGGCGAAACCCTAGCCCTTCAAGAAGACACAGGGTTTCATAGAGCGGCAAGCCCACCACTGAAGGGTAAGATCCCTGCAACTCTATAACAAAGCCGCCCGCTCGGCCTTGAATGGCGTAGCCACCCGCCTTGCCATGCCATTCACCGCTGGCGATGTAGGCCTCGACCTCGTCCTTAGACAGGCGCTTGAAGGTTAGGCGGGTTTCCACCAGCCGCTCTGCCCGCCGCCCATCGGGTGCGATAACGCAAAGACCGGTCATCACACGATGACCCCGGCCTGACAGCAGTCCAAGGCAATGACGCGTTTGAGCTTCGGACTCGGCCTTAGGCAGAACGCGGCGGCCAACCGCCACCACTGTGTCCGCTCCGATCACGAATGCCCCGACATTGCGCGACGAGGCGGCCATCGCCTTTCCACGCGCTAGGCGCAAGGCCAAGAGACGCGGGGTCTCCTTGGCCAGAGGGGTTTCATCAATGTCAGCCGGATCAATCAGGTCGGGCACGATCCCGACCTGACGCAGCAGGTCCAATCGGCGCGGACTGGCGCTGGCCAGAACCAAAGACGCCCGAGAGGGGGCCGAGGACAATCGCCCTGCCCTACTTGAAGCGATAGGTAATGCGGCCCTTGGTCAGGTCGTAGGGCGTCATTTCGACCAGCACCTTGTCGCCCGCTAGGACGCGAATGCGATTCTTGCGCATCTTGCCAGCGGTGTGGGCGATGATTTCGTGCTCGTTTTCAAGCGTCACGCGGAATGTCGCATTGGGCAGCAGTTCGACGACTGTGCCAGGAAATTCGAGAAGTTCTTCTTTAGCCATACGGCCTCTCTAAAGGACAATTTGCATAAGGCAAGCCGCCCATGCCGCACAGTCGCGGACGGGAGCACCAAACCTCAGGCGCTCACTATAGACGATTCAACCGCCGAAAGTCGATGTTTTGCCGAACCGCCTGCGGATTCGCTCCAGCAAGTGGTCGCGGGTGGCGCGGTAAGCCTCCAGAACGGTCTCGCGGGAGCCCGAAACGAGGGTCGGGTCAGGCACGGGCCAGTACTCAATCTCGACCGCCCGCCCTCTGGCCAGTTCGACGGCGCGATGTTGAGCTTCTGGGGTCAAGGAGATCACCAGGTCGAACGACCCATCGTCCAGATCGTCGAAGCTCTTGGGGCGATGGCCTTTCAGATCCGCGCCAATCTCATCCAGCACGGCAGCGCAGAAGGGATCCAGATCTTGAGTGCGATCTGGGCGCAGGCCGCAACTGTCCAGATAGATCCTGTCAGCATAGGTCATCCGCGTCAGGGCGAGCGCCATAGGCGATCTTACAATATTGAAATTACACGCGAATAGAACAGCGCCCGGCAGATCGGGTGGCGCGATCATGGATACTCTAGCCGCGACGATAGAGGGCGCAAATCAGCGTAAAGAGGCGTCGAGAGGTATCGAGGTCGGTGCTGACCTTGCCTGCCAGACGTTCTCGCAGCAGCGATGAACCCTCGTTGTGAAGGCCCCGCCTACCCATATCTAAGGCCTCGATTTGGGCCGGGGACGAATTACGAATGGCGTCGTAATAGCTGTCGCAAACCATGAAATAGTCGCGGATCAGGCTCTTAAAAGGCGACATCGACAGGAGGTGGCGACGCTCATAGCTGCCTCCCGCTATATCAAGGAGGAGGCGATTATCGGCCAATCCGATCTTCAGATCATAAGGGCCGACCGCCTCGCCCTCCGGCTCGAAATAGTTGTCTTCTAACAGATCAAAGATCGCGACCTGCCGCTCGTGCTCCTGATCGCGCGAGGCGGAGGCAAGAGACGACTCGTCAATCACGATCGATTGCAGACGCTGTTGAGCCTTGGGGTCGGACATGATCTCTCCGCAGGTCGGCGGGACCGACACGCCCCAACCTCATAGCAAAGGCCGATCCAAACCGCGATAGGGGTTTGACGAGTTTGTGACGCTGGGTCGTGTGGAACCAGCCTTTCACCGCCACGTTCCCCGCGCAGGCGGGGATCCAGACAAGGGCCCGCCATCGAACGGAGCCAAGCGGTTCTGGACCCCCGCCTGCGCGGGGGACACGGGATGTGGGCGCTTCCTCGTGCTTCGACAGGCTCGCTAAGCAACAACGAAATCCCGCGTCATTGCGAGCGAAGCGAAGCAACCCAGGAGACTGACACGAACGCGATGTGATGTTCCCCTGGGTTGCTTCGGCGCGATGCGCCTCGCAATGACGCGGCAGAGGGCCGCTTCCATGCTGCATGAAAGGGTCTGGGCCCCCGCCTGCGCGGGGGACACGGGATGTGGGGTGGGGAAGGAAACAAGGCCCCCTTCGTCGCTTCGCGCCACTTCACCGAGAGGGGGAAGTACCCGCACAGCTGGGGTAGGGGGTTCTTTCTGAAACAGAGCCCCGCCCCTCTGGTCTTAGGGCACGCTAACCCTTAGATTAGCAAGATGTCCCGCGCACCCCGTACCCCCGCTGATCTGGTTGGCTTCGAAGAGGCTGCGGGGCAGTTTGTGTTCGACTCACCGGCACTTTGGATGCCACACCGCCCCTCCCGACCGCAGAAGTCGGAAGGCGGTCGCCGGTTCAATCTGGTCAGCGACTATAGCCCTGCAGGCGACCAGCCCACGGCGATTGCTGAACTGTCCGAAGGCCTGGACAGGGGCGAGTCCGATCAGGTGCTGCTGGGGGTCACGGGCTCGGGCAAGACCTTCACCATGGCCAAGATCATCGAGCAGACCCAGCGCCCTGCCCTGATCCTGGCGCCCAACAAGACCCTCGCCGCCCAACTCTATAGCGAATTCAAGAGCTTCTTCCCTGACAATGCGGTGGAATATTTCGTCAGCTATTACGACTACTACCAGCCCGAAGCCTATGTGCCGCGCACCGACACCTATATCGAGAAGGACAGCTCGATCAACGAGCAGATCGACCGGATGCGTCACGCGGCGACCCGAGCGATCCTCGAACGGGACGACGTCATTGTCGTCGCCTCGGTCAGCTGCATCTACGGTATCGGTTCGGTCGAGACCTATACGGCCATGACCTTCGAGCTGAAGGTCGGCGAGCGGATCGATGAGCGCAAGCTGATGGCCGACCTCGTGGCCCAGCAATATAAGCGCAATGATCAGGCCTTTGAGCGCGGCACCTTTCGACGTCGCGGCGACGTGATTGAAATCTTCCCCGCCCACTATGAGGACCGCGCCTGGCGCGTCAGCCTGTTTGGCGATGAAGTCGAGGCAATCAGCGAGTTCGATCCCCTGACTGGCAAGAAAACCGCCGATCTGCCGTCGGTCAAAATCTATGCCAACAGCCACTATGTGACACCGCGCCCGACGCTGAAGCAGGCCATGATCTCGATCAAGGACGAGTTGAAGACCCGCCTTGAATGGATGTTGGCCAATGGCAAACTTCTCGAAGCCCAGCGGCTCGAACAGCGCACGATCTTTGATCTGGAAATGATGGAGACCACGGGCTCCTGCGCCGGGATCGAGAACTATTCGCGTTATCTGACGGGCCGGATGCCCGGCGAGCCGCCGCCGACCTTCTTTGAATATATCCCCGACAATGCCCTGCTGTTCACAGACGAGTGCCATGTGACGGTGCCGCAGATTGGGGCCATGTATAAGGGCGACTACCGGCGCAAGTTTACGCTGGCCGAATATGGCTTTCGCCTGCCCTCTTGCTTGGACAACCGCCCGCTCAAATTCGAAGAGTGGGACGCGATGCGGCCGCAGACCGTCCATGTCTCCGCCACGCCCGCCAAGTGGGAGTTGGAACGGACCGGCGGCATCTTTGTCGAGCAGATCATCCGCCCCACGGGCCTCATCGATCCGCCGGTCGAGGTCCGCCCTGTGACCAAGGATGGGGCCAGCCAGGTGGACGACGTGATCGACGAATGTCGCCGTGCTGCGCTGCTCGGTCAGCGGGTTCTGGTTACGGTCTTGACCAAGAAGATGGCCGAGGACCTGACAGAATATATGCACGAGCAGGGCCTGCGGGTCCGCTACATGCACTCCGATGTCGATACGATGGAGCGGATCGAGATCATCCGCGACCTGCGCCTTGGGGCCTATGATGTGCTGGTGGGGATCAATCTGCTACGCGAGGGACTGGATATTCCGGAATGTGGCCTTGTGGCCATTCTCGATGCCGATAAGGAAGGGTTCCTGCGCTCCGAAACCAGCCTGGTCCAAACCATCGGCCGGGCCGCGCGCA
>Ga0214921_10003916_pt1 | contig 22424 bp, 16 predicted proteins | sample LL1505_MetaG_FD_177992 | JGI IMG/M metagenome (GOLD analysis project Ga0214921, IMG submission 177992) | Freshwater microbial communities from Lake Lanier, Atlanta, Georgia, United States - LL-1505 | ecosystem: Environmental > Aquatic > Freshwater > Lake | place: USA: Georgia | collected... | reverse complement strand
GATCGTGGGAGGAAGCCACGCATATCTGAAAGCGTTTAGGGGGGCATTCAAGGGGGATCTGCGGATAGGGACACCGGCTCAGGCGATCTCTCGAGATAACGATGGGGTTGTTTTATCGCTCCAAGGTGCTGCGCCAGAGCGATATGACGCTGTCGTGATAGCGACTCACGCTGATGAGGCTTTGAAGCTCCTTGCGGATCCAAGTCCCGACGAGCAAGCCGCGCTTGGAAGTTGGCGATACAGCAAGAACCGAACTGTGCTTCACACCGACGAGAGGGTCCTTGGCCCGAAGCGTCGGCTCTGGGCCGCGTGGAATTATCGTCGTCGGATCAATTCGCGAGCCGATTTTCCGGTAGCGATCACCTACTATATGAATAAGCTGCAACGCCTTAAGGCTCAGCGGGATTATTTCGTGACCCTCAATGCTCTTGAGGATATCGATCCCCGCACGATTCTCTATGAAGTTGAGTACACCCACCCGATCTACACGCCGCAGTCTCCTATTAGCCAAAGGGCGATTCGGGATATCAATGGCACGCGCAACACCTATTTCTGCGGTGCCTACATGCGGTACGGATTTCATGAGGATGGAGTTATCTCTGCCTTACAGGTCGCACAACAGATGGGGATCTCGCTATGAAGTCTCGGGTGGTGTGGGGGTCGGTTGCGCATTGGCGCAAGGCTCCCCGCGAGCACGCTTTCTCATACCCTGTGTTCACCTTTGCGTGTGATGTCGATGAACTCTCAACGCTCTCGATAGCGCCCCGCCTGGTCGCCTATGAAAAGAGAGCGCTCCTGAGCATACGCTCCTCCGATTACCTGGATGGAACTGGTAGTATGCGAGAGAAGGTCGAACGTGTGCTCGCATCGCATGGATGCTCCGAAAAACCGGCGCGTATTACCCTCATCACCTCTCCACGCTACTTCGGATACGTTTTCAATCCTGTCAGCTTCTTTGCTTGCTTTGACGCCGAGGATCGGGTTATCGGACTGATAACGCAGGTCAACAATACCTTCGGCGAGACGCATCTCTATCCGTTGGTGTGCAGTCCTACGGCGATGCCGGCGGTGTGGCGGTTTTCGAAGGAGTTCTTCGTGTCACCCTTCTTCAACATGGAGGGGATCTATGAGGTCGCGCTGGAGGAGGAGGGGGAACGGCTCTCCATTCGCGTCGATCTCCATAAGGAGGGGGGGAAGGTCTTCGCGGCCAATCTTCGGGGGAGCGGGAGGGAGCTATCAAGACGACAACTCTTTGCAACCCTTAAGAAATTTCCCATCACGTCACTCCTCACCATGCCGAGGATTCATGGCCAAGCGATGCGACTGTACTTCAAGGCACATGCCAAGGTGTACACACGACCGGAGCCCACGAGCTCGTGTACTATTAGGTCTAAACAGAATATCATCCACAGGGCCCGGCTTGCCCTCCTGTCGATCCTACAAAGGGCGAGGGGGTGACGTGACCGGTTTGTCTTATTCCTAGGGATTCCGTATGCAGCTCGCTCAGAACCTTTCTTCAGGTAGTGATGACGTCACCGTTTCGGCGGAGCTCCTTGAGGCGGCGCGCCGGGGTGGACTGTGGGAACTTGGCGAGTCCTATATCCGAGGTGTCTGGGCGACGAACGATCTCTTCCAGCTTATGTTGCAGCTCGTGACCGGAGATACGCGTATTCCCGTAAAGCTTAAGAAGCTTAGTCCACGGCTCATCGGCTCGTTCCTCAAGGACCGGGTGATGAACTTACAGGTTGGAAAGCGAGCCTTCGAAGTTGGTGAGAGACACTACGACCTCGGCAACGACCTCTTCTCAAAGATGCTCGACGCGAGTTCGATGAGCTACACCTGTGGATACTGGCGAAACGCGCGCACCCTTGATGAAGCGCAAATTCAAAAGATCGATCTTTTGTGCAAGAAGTTAAAGCTGCAGCCCGGTATGCGAGTGCTCGATATCGGATGCGGCTGGGCTAATTTCGCCTACCATGCAGCAAAGAACTACGGGGTCTCCGTGGTTGGATTGACGGTATCTAAAGAGCAAGCTGCTCTTGGTCGTGAGCGATGTCAGGGGCTCCCGGTTGAGATACTTATTCAGGATTATCAAAGCTTCTCAGGATCGTTCGACCGCGTTGTTTCGATTGAGATGATCGAGGCAGTTGGTCGAAAGAACATTCCAACCTTCTTCGCGATGGTGGAGCGGTGTCTGAAGGAGAGGGGGCTCTTTGCGCTCCAGGTTATCTCAGCGGAGACCTTTTCGTTGCGCTCGAATGCCGCACTCGACCAGTTCATCATGTGGCTTCAGCACCGAATATTTCCGAATGGGTGGATCCCCTCCTTTCCATCTATCATCGATCCGGCGCGGGGCAACCTCGTCGTAGAGGACCTTCACAATTTCTCTGCAGATTACGCGACCACCTTGCGAGCGTGGGCCTCGAACTTCGAAGAGGCGTGGCCATCTCTTCAAGCGAAGTATGGCGATCAGTTCCGACGGATGTGGCTCTACTACCTCCACGGTTGCGAGGCGCTCTTTACCGCTCGCATGGTGCAGCTCTATCAGGTCGTGTACTCCAAAGGTGGTATTCCGGGCGGATACGAGGCGGTACGGTAGGCTAGCTTTCTGGCTACCTACATCGGAAGACGCGGTGGCAAGCTTTCCTCTGCCATGCCGTCTTCCTTTTCCAAACCCAAAGTCGCTCGCTCTACTTACAGCTACTCTCGAACCGCGGCAGACTCTGCGATACCTCGACGAACTGCGCATGGAGTTTTGCAGATCGTTTAACCAGCGCGTCCGCTGATGGTACCCGTCTTTGCCGGTTGGTCGTTTTAAGAACGCGATCGGCCTGTCGGACGAGCTTGTACATAGACGCTTCTCCCGCCGCAAGTGTGGAGATCTCAGCGCTCTTGTCGATCTGTCGGCATGCGGGACATATGCGAATGGTCTGCTGGAAGTTACTCCAGATAGCTGACCACTGCTCAAGGTAGATGTTCTGAGCTTTGTCCATGATGGCTTGCGCCTGCTTCTTAGTTGCGCTCGATGGCTTCAAAGCGATAATCCTCTTAGCTATTGTCCTCGCGGCAGCTCTTTGTTGAGAGAGGATGTTGTCCAATCTCTGGAGGATATCTTTGATATCCGTGTCGGTACAGTTGATCGGCGCGGCCTGGCATCGCTGCGTGGTCACGTTTCCGTCCGCGAAGGTGCTGCCGAGCACCCATCGAACAGAGGCCCCTGCCGGCACCGTCGTGGTTATAACGTTCGTTACGCGACCCGTGAAGAACTCAGTCGGTTGTCCGATATCTTCTTTGCCAGGGGTGAATCTATTGTTCTCTCCGATAGGAACCTTGACCGCCTTGGTACCGGTATTCTGATACCCGAAGTGTACGGTCATTGAACCATCGGTCAGTACATCGACGCACTCGGCGATCGGTGTCACCGGAATGACGTTGAGAGGCGCCACACATCGAGTTGATGATAGGTTGGCGTCAGCATAGGAGCCCCCCAGCGTCCATCGAACGGTTGAACTGCCAGGAACGGTGGTCATGAAGCACTCATTGACCGTACCCTTCGCGAATTCGGTCGGCTGACCGACATCGGCCTTTCCTGGGCTGAAGGAGTTATTGGTTCCCACCGGGACTTTAAGGAGGCCCGGCCCGTTATTGACGCAGCCGAAGTACACCACCATCGACCCATCCGTCTGCAAATCTACGCATCGCACAAAGGGTGCAAGTGGGAGCGGTGTTGGGGTAGGGGTCGTCGTTGCGGTCGGGGTAACCGTGGGAGTCAATGTGGGCATCGGCGTTTGAGTTCTCGTTGGTGTTGGCGTTGGCGTTGCTGTTGGAGTTGGTGTCCGTGTTGCGGTCGCCGTGCGTGTAACCGTGGCCGTTGCCGTGCGTGTAGCGGTCGGGGTAGCAGTTTGGGTAACGGTTGCCGTTCTCGTCACGGTCGCTGTTGGGGTTGTCGTTGCCGTTGTCGTAGGCGTTGGCGTCGGTGTTTCGATGATCCGAGCGTTGTACGAGTGAATGTTACCGCACCCAGGAACCCACGTCGCGCTCAAATTTGTAGGCGAGAGTCGAGTTACGATCTCAGAGCGGATGTAGTTGCATCCCCAGGAGGGAAACCAACAACTATATTTTTTCCAGCGTGACTCACCTTTGACTGCGTAGGTATAGCCGCCCTGTTTGATAGTGTAGGAGCACTGCGCGTAGCAATTAAGAGCGTAGGCTGGCGTCGAGCGCACCGTGATGGCACAGACGATTGCGATGATCGCGAACAGTACGTTTGCACGAAATGTGGTAGCCATAGTTCCCTTTTCCGGCGCGCCACTACACAGGCGCGGGTTAGTACGTAGGCTTTGGCAAGCGAAGAGGGGGGATCCGAATTATTTCGGTTCCTCACCAGACGTTCACGACCTAAGCGGGTATCAGACCGCTCTTCGGGGTCGTGTCAAAGCTTCTGACTCGTTATGAGCTTGGAACAGTCGTTGGTAGCAAATTTTCTACTCTTAGTCATATTTGAGACGGGAATACAGGATATTCTCTTCGTGACTCGTTTCGACTGAAAGCGACTAGAGCCATCTGCTGATACACGGCCCTCGCGTTTTAGCGCCTATAACTACCTGAAAACAGGAGCCGTAAAAACTTTTGGTTGAAGCCGATGTTTTTTCGGGCGTACCCTAAGAGGGGAAGCATCTATCTCATGAGGAGGCTGTGCACTCCGCAGAGCTGTTACAAGGGGATGTCTATGAGACCCGTGCTCCGATCACTGACCAGTCGAAATCTCTCCGATTGGAGCTCGCTCGCTTCACACCCCAAGGATTGCGTCGTGTCCGTTGAAGCGGAGATCGGTGCTGAGGATTCAAGCGAAACCGATATCGTCACATTTCAGGTCGCTACCCCCGAATTCCTTGAGTGCACGGGGCAAGCTCCATCGAACAAATTCATCATCCTCAACGACATCGATTGGGAGGATGTTCGCAGGGAGATCATGCACCGGTGCGCTGCTGCTGAGGCGCAGGATTGGGAGGAGTGTATTCGACGGATCGGCGGGGTGTGGGAGATGCACTGGGATAGGGAGTGAGGGAGCCTATTTCGTATCGTCTCCATCATGGATTCATACCGTGAGGTTCGACCTCTGAATTCCACCACAAAAAACTAAGGACGCAAAGGATTCATGGTCGAGCAATTCTACCGAGACCGTCTTTCCGTATAGCCGCCTTTGCTTCCTTAGCGTCCTTTGTGGTCGAAAAAAACTCCCTATGTGGTCGAAAAAGCGACCCCTTACCGCTCCCCGCTCAAAGCCCCTTCATCACGGTAGATCGCTACGAGATGCTCGTAGGAGAGAAGATAGCGCCACTTCCTCAAACTTTCACAAAGAAAGCCGGTCCTCCTGTTATGTATGTAAGGAGTTTCTCTATGGATAGCCGTCGGGTCTCATCAAAACTTCGCGCAGGGCTCTGCCTGGTATGGGCAGCGGTGGCTGTTGGGGTGGTGCCTTGGGGAGAGGCTTGGGCTGATGATGAAATTCTCGGAAATAAAGGTAGGGGGGGCGGTCTCGTGGTTACCGGAGGGGCTCGCGAGGCTGAAGGGATGGGCACCAACGGTAGGGTAGATGATGACATTCTCGGAAATCCGAATCCGCCGGTGATTAATACCGGCGGAGGGGCACTGGTGGCCGAAGGAGGCAATTCGGCGCGCCCGAGCTCGGCTGGTGAGGGTCAGGCGAAGAGTCCGCCCGGTGGAGACGATTATGGTATAGGGGCATTGTTTAGGGATCACATATTCCCTAATGGGCGCTAGCGCCCCCACCTCCCCAGGTAAGGTGCTGTAATCGGACACTAAAAACTTGCTTTGGTGGGGTGAGTAGATGGAGCCGTTCGTGTAGGATGGGGTTCGTAAAGGAACCGCCCGTGAAGCTCATCATCCAGATCCCCTGCTTTAACGAAGAAAAGACCCTCCCCCTCGTCTTTGAGGGGATGCCGCGGCATATACCGGGTATCGATGTTATTGAATATCAGATCATCGACGACGGCTCGACGGACGATACGGTTAAGGTCGCTCGCGCACTCGGTGTCCACCACATCGTTTCAGCGGGACGCATGAATCGGCGATGGTTGGGGCGCGCGTTTCGGGCGGGGATCGATCACGCTCTGAAGCAGGGTGCCGATATCGTGGTGAACACCGATGGGGATAATCAATACCCCTCCCGGTACATAGCAGATCTCGTTCGTCCGATCGTCGAGGGGAGAGCTGATATCGCTATCGGCGATCGCGCTCCTGGCAAGGTGAAGGAGTTCTCGTGGATCAAGCAGCGTCTGCAGGTGCTCGGCAGTGGGGTGATCCAATCCCTGACCGGGCTACCGGTGAAGGACGCAGTGAGCGGCTTCCGTGCCTACAGCCGAGATGCACTTCTCAAGATTCACGTTCTCACCAACTACACCTACACCGTTGATACCCTGATTCAGGCGCACCAAAAGGGACTCGATATCGAGTGGGTTCCTATCTCTGTGAACGCCAAGACCCGTGAATCCCGCCTCATCACAAGCATCTCCGCCAAGGTTCGCAAATCAGGCGGGACGATCCTACGCATGGTGACCCTCTATCGGCCGTTTCGGACCTTCATGTTGTTCGCCGGATTGTTCTTCGTGCCGGGAGCGTTCCTTCTTGCTCGATTCTTCTACTACTACATCGTACGTGGGGGACAGGGTGGCACAGGGCTCGTTCAATCCGTTGTGATCGGCGGGGTGTGCGTCATGGTCGCCGTGCAGATGTTCGTGCTCGGTATCCTCGCCGATCTCTTGTCGGCTAATCGAACCTTGATCGAGGATCTCCTGGTGCGGATGCGAAAGCTCGAGCTGCCCAAGAATGCGCCTCAGCAGGAAGATGTCGTGCAGGAGCAGAAGCGCCACGTTGGATAGCCTTGGGGAAACAAGGCGAAACCTACGAGTAGCCTCGCCATTTGACTAAACACGTAAACGTGCGCGTAAACGTGAACGTACCCGAAAAACTTGTTATTTTTATTTCGGGTACGTTTACGTTCAGGTGCACGAGCACGTTCACGTGGCAACATGGTGGGTTTTGCCTTATTTGCTTACGAACGGGCGATCTTCTTAAACGAAAAGCTCTTCGCGTGTTCTCCTGAGTAGGTCGCTACGATCTGACCATCTCCCCGTAAGATGTATTTGTAGGTGAGGAGTCCCTCCATCCCGACCGGTCCACGCGCGTGGATCTTGCCGGTGCCGATGCCGATCTCAGCGCCGAGACCGAATCGATAACCGTCCGCAAAGCGTGTTGAGCAGTTCGTGAAGACACTTGCGGAGTCCACGGCAGAGGCAAACCGTTCGCATGCCCCTTTGTCCCGGGCGAGAATGCCGTCGGTGTGGTGCGAGCCGAATCGGTTGATATGCCGGACCGCTTCATCAAGTGAATCGACTACTCGTACAGCCAAGGTGAGCGCGCTGTATTCGGTGCTCCACTCCTCATCTGAGACGAGGTCGGAAAGGTTGATGATTGAAGCCGTTGTGGCGCATCCTCTGACCCTCACATTCACCTTTGATAACGTGTCAAAAAGAACGGGGAGGAAGGTGAGAGCGATGGTGGAATCAACGAGAACGGTCTCAACCGCGTTGCACGCGGCGGGGTAGTGAGTCTTTGCGTCCACGATAACCTCAAGGGCTTGAGCGAGATCGGCGGATGGATGAACGTAGAGGTGGCAAACCCCGGAGGCGTGACCTAGTACCGGGATGCGAGATGTTTCCTGTATGTGACGAACGAACTCATTCGAACCTCGTGGGATGACGAGGTCAACGAGGTCATCGTAGTGAAGGAGCTCCTCAACGGACTCCCGGCCCTCGATCAGCGAGAACCATTCGCACGGAAGCCCCTCGTGTCGGAGGGCCTCTTGCGCTATCCGAACCATGGCACGATTTGAATGTGTCGCCTCGCGACCACCCTTCAAAACTACCCCATTTCCGCTGCGAAGCGCGAGGCCGAGCACCTGATGGAGGACATCGGGGCGTGATTCAAAGATCACGCATACCACACCGAGTGGAACGGAGATCTTGTCGAGCACCAATCGATCGTCGAGCTCGGTCCGTGCGAGTATGGAACCGATCGGGTCCTCAGTTATCTCGAGTTCACGTAGCCCCGCCACCAGGGTTTGTAGTTTCTCATGGGTAAGTTTTAGGCGTTGGGCGAGAGCGGGGGAGAGTGTGGATGCGTGCTCCTCATAGTCCCTCGCGTTCTCATCCAGGAGGTGTGGAGTATTCGCCGTGATGGCGTCCGCGAGAACGTGAAGCATGCGGGAGCGGGTCTCCCCAGGAAGGAGCCGCAAGGCATGTGAGCCCTCGTGAAGGTGGAGGAGAGATTCACGCAACATCGGGGGCCTCTGAAAAAATGACGAGATTATCTCGATGTATCACCTCCTCCTTTTCGTCGGGTGAAAGGAGCGGTTTCGCCTGCTGGGTTCTCATCCCTGCGATCTTTTTGAGCGAGGCCGAGCTCTGACTTGCGAGTCCCCGTCCAACCTCGTGGCCATTCGTATCGATGATACTGATGACGTCTCCAACGATGAAGTCACCGTCAACCGCGGTCACTCCTACTGGGAGAAGGCTGTGATTTCCCTGTTCAAGACTATCCCTCGCTTTGAGGTCGATGGTGACAACGCCGCAGAACCCCGAGGAGAGACCGAACCAGCGCTCTCGACCGGAGAGCGTTGAGGTTCTCGTCGCGGTATCGATAGCGATCGTCGTTCCTGCCGCTCCGCCGAGCGCCGAGGTGATGGGGCCCGGTCGTACCGCTGAGGCGATGATGGTGGTGACGCCGCACAGAGCCGCTATCTTTGCCGCCTCAAGTTTGGAGTGCATCCCACCCCGTCCCATAGTGGAGGTGCCGCTGCATGCGATCGAGGAGAGGTGTTGGAGGGTCTCGATTCGGGATATCGGGGAGGCTGAAGGGTTGGTGTCCGGATTGTCGGTAAATACCCCGTCGACATTAGTCAGGATCACCAAGGTATGAGCCGAGAGCTTGCCCGCCACAAGCGCCGAGAGCTTGTCGTTGTCGTCGAAGCTCCGTTGCTCCGCCTTCGAATCGGTATCGCGAATGCCGGCGACCGAGACCACATCGTTCTCATTAAAGATGGGGAGGGTCCCCAGTTGAAGGAGCTGCTCACATGAGTTTTTCAGATTCAGGTATGCCCCACGGTTCGTGAAGTCCTGCGATGTCACAAGCACCTGCGCGATAGTGAGCCCCACGGTCTTGCACAGGTGATCGTAGAGCGCCATCAATCGTGATTGTCCAACGGCGGCACACGCCTGTTTACGGGGAAGATCGATTGACCCGGTGAGGTTGAGTGCCTGACGTCCCATCCCCACGGCTCCCGAGGATACCACGATGACCTCGTGTCCCTTCGCTTTGAGCTTTGCGATGTCGTTGACGATCGCCGCCAAGCGCTCAAGCGCTGGCATACCGGTGCCCTGTTCCACGACGACCTGAGTTCCAAGTTTTACGACGATACGAGATGGTGATGTCATGACTGAAGAATCTGGCAAATGAGGGGGCGGTTGTCTATTGAATATGCGCGGCGCTCTGAGGCGTTTACGAGGGCAGGATCGCTTTAATGCCTGGATCCGCCACCGATGTTAAGGTCGAAAGGGAGGCGAACTCCTTCTTTCGGTCGTGGTACCCGCGAATATTGTAGAGCTGTCCGTTCGTGACGCCGTACCGGTCACTCATTCCGAGCTTCGCCATCGCTGCAGAAACAGGTGTCCCCGTAAAGAGAACGTCAGCATATGCCTGTACCTTGGTTCTAAGCGTTGAGGCGTCCTCAAAGAGCCCCTCGACACGGAACGTAGAAACGGAGCGGGCCTGGAGCTCCGGAATAAGCGTTCCAGCGGATTGCGGCACCCCGTTGAACATGGTGTTTCGACACTCGGCATCAGCTTTGAGTGGATGGATTGCGCCCTTACTATCTCGAAGCTCAACGCGGTGCCTCTCGCATGGACGCCCACAATCTCGGTAGCTTGACCCTTTTGAGAGGAACGCCGCAAAGACGCAGTGCTCCATGTGAAAGGCTGGAATGTAGTGATGTGCAGTTATCTCAAGTTTCCTCGGATCGCATGATTCCGCGAGCTCAAGGAGTTGTTCCCGATTGAGGTCGTAGCTCGGGCAGATTCGTGAGAGTCCCTTCGAGAGGAGGTAGGAGGCTGAGATAGAATTTGTGATATTTAGGCTAAAATCACCGATCAGGGTGAGTCCGCTTCTTCTGAGGTACTCAAACGCCCCGAGATTACGCACAAGAACCTCATCCGGCTTAATTCGCTCGATCACCTTGAGGTGCGCGAGCTCTCCCGGTTTAAGGATTCGCGTCGTGGCGATACCTACCTTGTAGCCCATCGCACGCACTCGTTCCGCGGCTGGTCCGTACTCCTTGCCGAACTCGAAGTCGAGGAATACGGTGGAGATCGGAAGATTCGCAAGGCCCTCAAGTTGCTCTACCTCGCGAACGAGCACGTTGAGGCGTGGCTTTTCGGAAGGTGCCGCACCGGCGTGGTGTTCTTGAATCCATCTCTCCATCTCCTCTTTCGGCCGAAGTGCGATGGACGGACGGTTCATGCGGAGTTGTTCGAGGTCATGGCACAGGGAGCGACGGATCTCTTTGAGCTCTTTGCTATGCAGGAAGCACGCGCCGGTGATGGAGTTTGTGATATCAGAGAGCGCGAACACGGTGCCGCTTAAGGCCCCGAGCTCAGCGACAAGGCTCTCCGTAGAGAGCGGAGCTCGAGCGGCTTGTTGGAGGATCGATTGGGAGCGGGAGGTCGAGACGTTGCCGTCACTATCAGTCGCGGTGACGACGAGCGACTCTCCGACCGTTCCAGTGACGGTCATCGTCAGAGATATCTTCTTGAGGAGGCTCTTGTCTGAGAAACTCTTGCGGACCTCCGCCTCAAGGTGAGGGGAGCTATTGAGGTACGCGTGCATTCCGTCACGGACCTTTTCCTGAGCGAATGATCGACTGAAGGAAACTCGCGCGCCCCTCTTGTCTGATCGAGCGCCGAAAACGGTCGAGCCGATCTCCTCCTTTGAGGTGTGGTCAACGAACACGATCCCTTCGCCCGCCTCGATCGGATGGTCGGTATCTATCACCACACCATCAGCTCCCACTGAAGCGACTACACCGAGGTAGACTCCGTGATGACTACTGAGGTGCGCGGGAACGAGCTTCTGGTGGTTTACTCCGTCAAACCAGCCGTTAAAGAACCCTCGAGAGTAGACGCGCGCCATCTCATCTTTCATGCCGCGAGCCTGTGCTGGAGAGAGGTGCTCGAGGCTCTGCTCCTTATAAGCGCGTGCGGTCGTCGCGACATATTCAGGGGATTTTAAACGCCCCTCGATCTTGAACGATTCGATGCCGATCTCCACTAATCGAGGAACGTCCTCCAGTCCGCAGAGGTCCTGAGGTGAGACAAGGTAGCTCTTTTCTCCGAGCTCTCGCTTCTCTCCATCCACGATCAGGTCGTACTGGAGCCGACACGACTGCGCACACTGTCCCCGATTTGCGGAGCGTCCGCCGAGGCTCTCCGAGGTGAGGCACTGCCCCGAGTAGGAGACGCACAGAGCGCCGTGCACGAACACCTCAAGCTCCTTCGTTGTTGCAGCTTTGATCTTGGCCATCTCTGGTATCGAGACCTCACGACCGAGCACGTACCGCACCATGCCGAGATCTTCGGTCAGGGTTATCGCCTCAGAATTCGTAACGGTCATCTGGGTTGAGGCGTGAACCGCTTGGTTTGGAGCCATACGACGAATGAGCGCTGCGATACCAAGGTCCTGAACGATGAAGGCGTCCGGATGAAGGGGAATAATATCGTGAAGTGCCTCAACGACATCCTTAAGCTCACGTTCGAAGATGAGGATGTTGAACGCAAGGAAGACCTTGACTCCGTAGAGATGCGCGTACTGAATCATCGCCCGCAGCTCGTCGAGTTCGAGGGTAGGGGCCCTCCCTCGGGCGTTAAAGCCCGGCATCCCCATGTACACCGCGTCAGCGCCGTTGTGGACGGCGGCGCGGAGCATATCCCAATTCCCCACTGGGGAGAGGACCTCAGGTGTCGAGAGCGGTTGTGAAGACATCCCGTCTATTGTGTCGATAAATCAGCGCGAAGGCAAAAGTTAGAGATGAGCCATTTCGCTAGTTTAGCGAGCTTTTTGAGCTGCACGGGCGTGTATGGCTGTAAGTGCGCGTTCGGCGCTCGGAGTGCTCCCCTTGGTCGGACGGCTTTTATCCCCGAGAGAGCTCGACGACGCGCTCATCTCTCCCGCGACCCTATCCACGTTTACCGGTTCGGTTGGAGGAGGGGGCGGGGCTTCCATGGGGGCTGGTGGGGGTTGTACACACTGAAGCGCTGCCGAATGCGCTTGGTGGTAGTGCGCCGCCATAACACCCCACGTAAATCGCTCAGTGAGTCGCTCTGCTCTATTTCGCAGTCCGATACGCTCACGTCGATTTAATTCGCAAAACTTGTAGAGGTAGCAAGCGAGTTGGTCGATCGTCTCGTGGTTGCTCTGTCGAGAGCGATTGAGTACGAGGGTCCCATTTTGAAGGGCATCGGGGACGTGTCGCTCAACGTAGGCGCCAAAGCCGCTGAGATCCGTTGTCACGGTTGGAAGCCCGAGCGCGAGGCACTCAAGGGGGGTGTATCCCCACGGCTCGTAGTAGCTCGGGAAGATACCCATGTGGCATCCCCGCACAAACTGCTCGTAGTCGAGACTAAAGAGGCTTGAGAGGGTAACGAAGTCGGGATGGAACACGACCTTGACCGGATCGCCTGGTGCGTTGACCAGATTTCGATGTCGGAGGTGGCGCAGCACATGATCCTCTGCGTCGTTCCACATGTCGTGAGTGACGACAGGGGGCCACTGAGTCGTTTTGCGCGCGAGCATCGCACGCTTCAGTCGAACCTGCACATCGTGGGGGAAGAGCTCCTCAAAGGTCGGCATTCGCCCCCGAGCGGTGGCATCGATGAGGCGTTGCGAGAGGTTCTGTTCAAGATCTCGGCACGTTGCTTTGAGATCTTCGAATCGGAGATGGTTCTGCAGCGAGGTTACGTTGAGGCTCTTCGTTGGCGCCCGCGTGATGATGAAGGCAACAACGGTGGGCGGCTTCGGCATCGTTTTGAGGCGCTCGTTGAGCTGATGGAGGGACTCGATGAAGATGTCCATCCCCTTGTTGAGGTACTCGTACCGACCGCTCGTGAAAAAATATAAGGTCCGATCGAGATCGAATGAATAGCTCGGAAAGAAGTGCCCCATGACGAACTCATGGATCCGTTCCTTGTACTTGAGGTGCAGGTTCTGAAACTCGTGGAGTGCGGTGAACTGGTGCGTGTTGAGCCCGTTCGGAAGAACGAAGTCAGGTTTGCGACCAAGCAGATATTCGGCCTCGCGAGCGGTTACCTCACTCACAGTTGTGAAGACGTGTGAGGCGTGCGCAGCTGCCCGCTCGATCGCGTACTTGCTCCAGATAGTGTAGTACCGCGCGGCCTCGTCGGCGTTTATCCACGGCAAGTTTGCATAGAAGTTCGGATCGTTCGAGGCGATGTAGCGCCCGAGCTGCGTCGCGTGCGTTGTGAAGACGGTCGAGACCGGAACGTTGAGGTGGCGAAGGCGGGGGATAGCGGTTCCCGCCATCCATTCGTGGAAGTGTCCCACGATCTTTCGCTCGTGAACGGTGTCGGTGACGGCCTGAAGGAGATCGGTGATAGCGCTTCCAAACGCCACAACCGCGTCCACCTCTCCGTCGGTTCCCTCAATCGAGATACCGTTGTCGTTCCAGAGGAAGTACTTCGTTTCACCGAGCCAGGTGTAGCACGCCTGATAGTCGAGCAGGAGCGCTTGAGGATGCCCATCGATCAGCCAGTGACCGAAGTGACACCCGATACCTTTTGCAGTGAGCCGTTGCAGCGCTGGCTTGAGCCATTCCGGTGCATCACTCTTTTCGAATTCCAGGGAGCTGGTGTGCTGATTGTAGGGCCCCACCATGATGTAGCTATCGCCCCAGCGCTCGACCATACTGGGAGCTTTCGTCTTCATCACAGTGTAGATGCCACCGATCTGATTACACACCTCCCATGCGAACTCGAAGAGGATGCTTGAGGTTTTGAGGTCAGGGAAGTTCATTCAGGGTATTCTAACCTAAGACATCGAAATTGTAGCATACCTTGCTCAGGTAGATCGATGAGCGGATCGTGAAATAGATGAAAAATCGGTGGCCTAAACACAAACTTAATGAGAATTTGATGCTGCTTTGATGAGTCGATGTTTGAGAATCGAGATGATGAGTAGCGAAAGCCCGACGGTGGGAATTATCGGTGGAAGGGGACAGCTCGGACGGTGGTGCTGCGAGATCTTTCAGAAACGGGGCCATCCTCTTCTGATTGCTGACCAAGGAACTGACCTGACGAATCTTGAGGTCGTTCGGATGTCCTCTATCGTTGTCATCAGCGTGCCTATCGGGGTTACGGGCGGTGTGCTGAACGAGATTCAGGATGCGCTCCGGCCCGATCAGCTTGTCGTCGATCTGACCTCGGTTAAGACCCCGTTCGTCCCGATCCTGGAGGCCTCCAAGGCTGAGGTGCTCTCAGTTCACCCCATGTTTGCGCCAAGCCTCTCAACGAAAAGCGGACAGACCTGTATCGAGTGTAGCGTGCGGTCAGGAGCGCTCTCTGCGGTATTCCTTCAGGTCCTTCGCGAGGAAGGATTGCGGGTGGTTTCGATGACCCCTGAGGCGCATGATCGGATGATGGCGGTCGTACAAGGGCTTACCCACTTTCAAGCGATCGCCGCAGCGCACTGCATGGGGGAGCTCGATTTTGATCCCGCAGCGAGCCTTGAGAGCGCAAGTCCGGTTTACAGACTCCGTCTGGCTATGGTCGGTAGGATCCTCGCACAGAATCCACGCCTCTACGCTGAGATTCAGATCTTCAATCCGTTCGTGCTCGAGGTGCTTGAGCAGCTCCAGCGATCGCATGAGCGATTGATGGGGTTTGTCCTCGCGCAGGATGTCGATGGTTTTGTGGCGGAGTTCGAGCGGGCGCGGGAGAAGCTGGGAACGTTCACCTCTGAGTCACTTCAGGAGATCTCAAGGCTCGTATAGTCTGGTAAGCCTGCGGTCCTAAGGTGTCTGTTATAGTTCGGGCCTGTCCTTCCTATCGCCTCATTTCTCCGTTCCCCCTCCAGATTTCGCTCCCTTATCCCGCGGAGCCTGGTATAGTGGGCTTAGGAGCTTACACAGGTTTCGTGCAGATGGTTGCTTTAGCCGACATCGTTCAAGTTGCTGATCGCCTCCACAAGGTGGCCGATGCCGGTGTGTCTGCGCTTCAATCAACCTTGCCCTCCCTCCACAGCGGTGGTCGCGAAGCCCTTCGACGTTCGATCGCCGAGGCAGGGGCTGCTGCGCAAAGGTCGGCACCAACCTCCATGGCGGTCGGATCAGATGTTGGGCTCGATATGGCTGTCGCCAAGGTCGATCCGACGACGAGTCTCGATCCCACAAGCTTCACCGTAGATGGCGCACATACGCACCCCTGGATCAAGGAGGACCTCGCGCACCTCAGCCACGCCGCCACCGAAAAAGATCGTCATGACCGCGAGCGCGGCCGAGGCTCGCATCAACCTTTTATTAATCCCATTCCGAAGGACGGTATCCTACCGTGGGCAAACCCTGAGCCACCAAAGATGCGTGAGGGAGCGCGGATGCAGAGTCGGCATCCGATGATGAGGTTGTAGAGGTTTGTTCGCAGAGAGTCGCTGCTATAACGACTATTCTCGGGAGGCATCGCTTTGAGAGCTATGGGAGAAACGAATCGCATACGATGACGAACGCTTGAGAAAAACCTCGAATCAGAACTGATTCCTCCCGTGGTAAGAGCTAGTCCGTATGTGGCTCGCTCTTGCGCTCGAATACTTGACTCGAGCTTTTGCTAGTCGACTTGGGCTTCTCCTCGTGCGGAACGGCCAAGACCGCCCCCATGACGATTGCGATCCAGCCCACAATGCCCAACGTCTTTACGACCTTGGGGTTGGCTTGGGCGTTCGACACGGTGCACATGTAGAGGTAGCTCGCCAGGGCTCCCATGGAGAAATTTCCTACCGCCACCGCTGCCAGTCCAAAAACATCGAAACTAATCATGATCTATATTCCTTTTCGGAAGAAACAAACAGAGCTCTCACTGAGCTACACCTCCAGCAAGCGAATCCGCTCTCTGGAGGTGCAGCCCTGGCTCGTTACGTTGTCGTAACCTTCTACCCGTATGCGATCGTTTCGTAGGGCAGGATCGGGGATTGATGGTGCGTAAGCAAGGAGAAGGATGGGTTTCTACGAGAAGTGGAAAAATTGCGGCGTGACCCGGCACTTGGGAGGGCGCGCATTCCTGCGCGCCACGTGGTTGCTGATGGCACAATCGATACGCGATGCGAAACATGGCGAGCAGGAATGCTCGCCCTCCCGTTGTGCGTGTTCGGATAGGTTGCGATAGTTGCGATGTTTGTGAGGCTTCGCCTCACCCATCATTCCACGGGATCAGCTCCGGCTGATTCGGAAGGAGATTCGAAGAGATCCGCTCCAAGAGTAGGGTGCATCGCCGCTTCGTCTGCGCCCGTTTCGCCGCGATGCCGAGCGCTCGTTTTGATCCGACGATGATGAGGAGCTTTTTAGCGCGTGTGACGCCGGTGTAGACGAGCTGACGTTCGAGCAGGGTGAAGTGAGAATTATCGATCGCGAATACAACGCACGGAACCTCCATCCCTTGCGAACGGTGTACGGTCACAGCGTACGCGAGGGAGAGCTGTCCTATCTCGCCCCGCGGATACTCGATCAGGCGACCGTCCCACAGCTCAACGGTAAGGCGCTGCTCCTCACGGTCGACGCTGTAGATCGTTCCCATGTCACCATTGAAAACTCCGGATGGATCGATCTTATAGTTGTTGACCCGCTGACACACGCGATCGCCAACTCGAAATGTCATGTCGCCTATCTCAAGGATCTCATCCTCGGTGTGCGATGCGCGTGGGTTGAGCTTCTCTTGAATCCGTTTGTTCAGCTCCATCGTACCTACAGGACCCCGGTTCGAGGGGGTAAGTACAGCGATCTCAGCGCCAGAGAATCCGAACTTCTTCGGTATCTGATCGGCGACGAGGCTCTCAATGAGGCGGCCCGATTCCTCGGTGTCGTCCCGTTGAATGAAGTAGGCGTCCGACTTTGTGACGCCGTCCGGTGTTGGGATCGAGGGAACCTCTCCGGTGTTGATCATATAGGCCACCGAGTTGATCGCCGACTCGTTGGAGCGTCGGAAGAGCTTTGAGAGCGCAACCACCCGAATATCTTTACAGCTCACAAGGTCACCGAACACGCGGCCCGGACCAACCGATGGAAGTTGGTCCTTATCACCTACAAGAATGAGGATCGTTTTCTTTTGAATCGCCCCGAAGAGGTCCCTTGCGAGCATGATATCGACCATCGAGGCTTCGTCGATGATCAGCGCGTCGTAGGGGAGGGGATTGCGCGCGTTAAAGACGAAATCTGTTGTGGTGGGGTCGTACTTGAGAAGTCGGTGGATGGTGCTCGCTGGCGCCGCTGTTACCTGCGACATCCTTTGCGCGGCGCGACCGGTTGGTGCTGCTAAGGCGCAGGCAAGCCCCGCTTTCTCAAAGAGGATCGTGAGCGCTTTGATGATCGTTGTTTTTCCGCACCCAGGGCCTCCGGTGATGATTAAGAGGGGATAGTTCGCAGCGGATTCAACAGCGACCTGTTGCTCGGGTGAGAGCGCGATGCCGAGACTCTTTTGCGCTTCGTCGATGCATCGCGCGACGGCATCTCCCCCGAGGGCTGGATGGGAGCGGGGCTCCGTTCGCTCCGCGATGAATCTCGCTACGGAGTCCTCAGCTCGATCAAAGTGGTTGAGGAAGATCCCTTCGCCGTAGGCTGTAAGGTTGTGTTCAGAGAGAAGGTTGTCGAGGTGATCGCCTAAGTTGTGTGTCTCATCCACGCCGAGGAGGTTCCGCGCTCGGTCGAGCAGTACCTGACGGGTGAGGTAGCAGTGGCCCTCATCGGAGGCGTCCTCAAGTGCGAACCAGATGCCGGCGCGGAGTCGCTTCGCCCCGTGCGGGCTCATCCCTAAGTTAAGCGCGATGGTATCGGCGGTTTGAAACCCGATTCCGCGAATGTCACGGGCGAGGGTATAGGGGTCGTTGGTGATCGTGTCGATCGTCTTGTTCTTGTACCGCTCGTAAATTTTAGCTGAGAGGTTAGGGGAGATCCGGTGCTCAACGAGAAAGCGAAGGATGCGGTCGAATTCCGTTTGCGCGGCCAGTGCGGCTTGGAGGAGCTCCGCTTTCTTTTTGCCAACGCCGGCGAGCTTTGCGACCTTGTCGGGCTCCGTTCGAATGACATCCAGGGCGGAGCTTCCGTACTCCTTCACGATCCGCTCTGCAGTCTTCTTGCCGATACCGTTTATTAGCCCACTTGAGAGGTATCGTTCGATCCCCGCCGCTGTTGATGGTTGTGTTTCGATCAGCGATTGCAGGGTGAACTGCTTACCGAACTTCGGATGGACAATAAACGTCCCCGTCATCGTGACGTACGACCCGACACGGGCGTTAGGACACATGCCGACAACCGTTACTCGCTCGGGTGGGTGATCGAGGGTAACCTGGATTACGGAGTAGCCGTTCTGAGCGTTTCGAAAGGTGACGCGATCAACGGTCCCGTGGAGGGTCTCAGGTTGTTGCGTCTGTTCGTTACTCATTAGTCTAGCTTCTTAAGCCCGTGCCACCAGCTCGACGAGGATACGTTCGGAAGCTCTTCAAGGAGCGCCTTCGCTGACTTCGTCTTGAGACGTTGCCGTGCCGCTTCAAACCACTCCGACGCGTCGTCATAGCCCCGCTCCATATATTCACGGGCACGAACCGCGAGCTCTAAGAGGTCAGCGTCCTTGGCGATGATCCCCGCCTCGGTGCTCTTGTCCTCTATTTGATGCCAGAGGGAGAGGATCTCATCTCCGGCGTCGCCGAGGCGGGATACCTGTTCACGAACCGCGGTGCCCTCATCCGCCGTGACGTATCTATTAGCGACCTTATGGATATCTCCGATGCGGGTCTCGCCGATGTCGTGGAAGACGAGCATGGCGGCGACCTCATTGGGGTCCTTGTACCCCTCGAGCTTGGCTAAAACCCACCCGATCTGGGCTGCTCGTAGGGAGTGGTCGGCGATACTTTCCGGGGTTTCCATCCCCAGGAGGCGCCATCCCTCTCGCTTAACCCGCGATAATTGGCCCATTTCGTAGAAAAACTTAAGGATCTCTTTTGATTGCATACGGGGGAAGGTAGCAGATGCCGGCGGGGTCCTCCAAGGACTTCTTAGAGATATAGAGTTGGAAATCTTGATCTGATCCCCAACTTGGCGTATTTTCCCATCCTCAGTTCATGAGTGTGCGCTAGTAGCTCAGTTGGTAGAGCAGGAGACTCTTAATCTCTTGGTCCGGGGTTCGAATCCCTGCTGGCGCACCATCTTTTCTTCTATCAAAACTTGGCGGAGCCAAGATTTTGATGACGACCAGGGGGCGCCCCTGGACCCCCACGCGACATTCTTTTTTCTATCCGAACTTGGCGGAGCCAAGATTTTGATGACGACCAGGGGGCGCCCCTGGGCCCCCAAGCGACATTCTTTTTTCTATCCGATACTTGGCGGAGCCAAGATTTTGATGACGACCAGGGGGCGCCCCTGGGCCCCCAAGCGACATTCTTTTTTCTATCCGAACTTGGCGGAGCCAAGATTTTGATGACGACCAGGGGGCGCCCCTGGACCCCCACGCGACATTCTTTTTTCTATCCGAACTTGGCGGAGCCAAGATTTTGATGACGACCAGGGGATGCCCCTGGGCCCATTATATATCTTCGTCTTCCAGATGGCCGTGATTTTGGCACCCCGGAGGGCCCGTCTCCCGACGGGCCGGGTATGTTCAGGGGTTCCGAATTGAGTCGCGACAAACAATCCAAATCAAAAATATGGTTGCGATTCCGGCCCGTGAGGACACAGCCGCTCCGGCATCGGCGCATGCTCTACTAATCCCCGAAAATAAACCCATCGCCCAACGCCACGCGGCGCGCAGGAATGCGCGCCCTCCCGATATCACGGGTTCGTTCTCGCCAACTCCAAAAACAACTTCGGCTGGCTGACGATGTCCCTATCGAGAATGATCTTCGGCACCGAGTTTGAGCCGGTGACATCTGCGGCTCGGCGGAAGAGGGCGCCCGCGTTGGGGTCCGTCTCAACATCAAGGGCGACGTGGGGGACGTTGTCCGTGCTCAGCTTGTGCTCAAGCTGTTTGCAGGCGGGGCACCACTCCGTTCCGAGGGTGATGATACGGACCGATGGAGGCGCGCCGGCCGATGAGAGGAACTGAACCCGCTCATCCTCGGTCGCAAAGATCTGTTGCGGTGTCATCGTCCTCCATCCCCACATCAGAGAGAGGATCGCGAGCGCGATGATAACAGCGTTTCGACTCGCCAGCTCGATAGCTCTTCGCCATCGGGATTGCGGGTATGTCTTATGGTGGTTTGACGTGGGCATATGGTGACACAACTCTGAGCGACTCAAGGAATTGTAATCTGGGAAACATGGTAGCGGCAGTATAAATTTTCCCATGCATGCCGAGGTGCGGGGGCGTGAATGTCCTGATTTACGTAGAGCCTTATCTGTTCACGGTACATTGAACTTCGGCCGCAGCCCGTTTTTCTTGTCGGTGTTGCCAAATTCCTCCATCTATAATCAGCCATTTACACGAATAGTTCGACTTGCATAGGTGCTTTGGGCTCCTTATTCTAGAGCCTGGTGCGGTGTTACAGCTTATACTGCCCTCCAACGGTAATGCATTTCGCATACCATCGCTGCGTGGATGTTGTTCTCATTCTCAAGAGTTTCTATGTTCTTTAGTCTTATACCAAGGTCTCTTAGAGCGCTTGCGCTGTTCTCTTTCGCGATTCTCTTCGGGATGGCTAGTAACACGGCCTCAGCCGCGCCTATTCCAACAGCAACTATTCAGGCGCCGTCCAGCGCACTGCTGAATTCCAACATAGACATCCGAGTCTCCTTCACCAACACGGGGGACGCGCTCGGGTACTATCCGATGATGGAAGTTAAACTACCTTCCGGGGTTGAGTGCGATTCGACCTGTCGAAATGGCATCGTTATCACGTCTCCAGGCGGAGCCCCGGTCAGCTACACCGCGTTCGGTCCTGCCGGTGGTGCCACAAACTACACTAATCCAGTGACTGGTAATCAGGTCGCGGTGACTGCGGGACAATCAGTTATCTTTCTGTCTTTGCCGGTAGGGAGCGTGGCAGAGAATCAACCACCCATCACCTATTCGATACCGGCTAAAGTTACGAGCACGGCTATCTTGGGAGTTCCCGCACCCATTAATGCTACGGCTGTGTTCGCTCTCGGAGCTGCAGCTAACGGTACTAGAGGTTCGTGCGGCACTAACGATACGCTCTGTACGAGCGCGACCGCTTTCAACGTCACTCCGACTATACTCCTGCTCGACAAAAGTGTGGAGAATCTTTTCGATGGGGCGACCGCCACCGGTCCAAACTATCCTCGCCGGTTTACTCTGAACGTGACCGTTGCGGACACCTTCACGACAACCACGAACGTCATCACGGACACCTTACCAAACACGTTTGTCTTTTCATCTCTTCCAGGCTCTGACTGTAAAGCTAACCCAGGGAGTCTGACCTTTACCCCAAGCCTCGGTTCATCAGATAGCTGCTCATTCAGCGGCACGAGTGCCGGCGGAGGGACCTTGACAGTGACATATGCCAGCATCACGGGAGATCCCGGACTAGACAAACAGGTGACGTACACGGGGTACGTGCAGAAGCTCGAAGGAGGGAGTGGCGCGCCGATTATTCCTCCAGCAACCGGTGCAACAACGACATCCACAAATTCTGCTAGCGCTACGTACAACTACGATCCAGGCAGTGGCAACCTCAATCTCAGTTCGGGCCCTGTTTCGGCGACACTTGAGCACCGATCGCTCTACACAACGAAATCGATCATAAACGCGACAACGGGGGCGTTAACCGCGAAACCAGGTGACACGCTTACTCATACGCTCATCTATGACATCTCGGATTATTTTTCATTCGACGATTTGCATATCACCGACACGCTGACCGACGGTCAAACCTACGTTGATGGATCCCTGCAGGTAACGGTATTTGAAGGGTCTGCAACCGGGACGACGCGAACCCAGACGCAGCTTTCGGCCGCTGCTGGTGGTCCGTTGCAGCCGATCACTCGAAATGGCTCGACCGGTCAGTGGATTATTGATTTGCAACTCTCGACGGCTCTCGTAGCACCTGCTCCAAATGGGTACGGAACA
>Ga0214921_10003915_pt1 | contig 22426 bp, 24 predicted proteins | sample LL1505_MetaG_FD_177992 | JGI IMG/M metagenome (GOLD analysis project Ga0214921, IMG submission 177992) | Freshwater microbial communities from Lake Lanier, Atlanta, Georgia, United States - LL-1505 | ecosystem: Environmental > Aquatic > Freshwater > Lake | place: USA: Georgia | collected... | reverse complement strand
AACAACCTCTTCAACAACTGGTTCTGGTTCAGCAACAACCTCTTCAACAACTGGTTCTGGTTCAGCAACAACCTCTTCAACAACTGGTTCTGGTTCAGCAACAACCTCTTCAACAACTGGTTCTGGTTCAGCAACAACCTCTTCAACAACTGGTTCTGGTTCAGAAGCAACTTCTTCAGCAACTGGTTCTGGTTCAGCAGAGACTTCTTCAGCAACTGGTTCTGGTTCTGGTTCTGGTTCTGGTTCTGGAAAGACTTCTTCAACAACTGGTTCTGGTTCTGGTTCAGCGGCGGCTTCTTCAGCAAGTTGTTCTGGTTCAGCAGCAACTTCTTCAACAATTGGTTCTGGTTCAGCAGCAACTTCTTCAACAATTGGTTCTGGTTCAGCGGCGGCTTCTTCAGCAACTGGTTCTGGTTCTGGAACAACTTCGGCAACGATATTTATATCATTCTCAGTTAAAACATCCATATTCTGAGTTTCGTCAGACATTATATATATATTGAATAAAAAAACATATATACAATTACCCTAAATATCAAATACTAAAAATTACATATATTTTTCCAAAATACATGAAGGTATTAAGTTATTTTTTATATTTTCTAATTTTTTAAAGCATTTATTTATTGTAACTTCACTTACACCACAAATTACTTTAATATCCAATTTATTTATATTCATATTGCAATTTTGTGCTATAAAATATACGATTCCCGCTGCAATTGAATGTGGTGTATTGTCATTTATAATATTATTATCTTCGACTTTTTTTGCAATGAACTTGGACAACATTGTAAGCTCATTATTCATATTTAATTTACTACAATATCTTTCTATGAATGCAGATGGTTTAGTAGAACATAATTCTGTTTGTCGAGATGGCTCATAATTACGCTGTATGTTATGTAAAATACTAACAGCCATTGAACAACCATTTGTAGCACTTGTTTTATCCAATTTAAATATTTCAGCTATTTCATGAGCAGTTCTAGGACAACCATTTAGTCTACAAGAAATATAAATAGATGCGGATTTAATGCCATCGCGATTCATTCCCCTAAACATTTTTTGTTCTGATATATCTTTATGTATCGCCATTGCATCATCTATAAATATTTTAGGTATACCTGCATTTTGTGCCATAATAGTTATAAATTGAAATTCATCATATAATGACTTTTCTTTATGTGGCATGGATTGCCATTCAGTCCATTTACGAATTTTGCGCATTTCATAAGTTGATTTAGTTGAACATAACACTTTACAACCAAATGAGGATTCTACTAAAAGAGGATTGATCGGATTACCACATCTTGTCGGATCATTTGTATTCTTATCATCTGCACCATAAAATCTCCATTCGGGTGAATAATCTAACGTATTTTTATAAATAATGCCACACGAATTATTCGAACAAATTGGAAATCCTTCTTCTGATATAACTAATATTCCATCACAAAATCCACACATACCCGATTCTTTTATTTGATTCACAGAATTTTCATATAAACATTCCATCTTGTTATTATACGCAGTTAATGTATTTGTAGTAATATCTTTACTATCTACATCAAATGCTTCCCATAATTTGGATTTATCTACTTCTGATAAGTTCGATTTCTTTTTCTGTGTCTTTTGTTTTAAATTTTTATTTTTTTGATGTGGTACTATATCTTCTTTAATAACGTCATTTTGTATATCTGTGTTGTATGAACTATTCCTCTGTATATGCTTCTTTTTTACACGGATTACGAATGTATTATTTGTATCTTCCATTAAATTATATCTATTTAACAAATTAAATCGATATAAATAAACGCAATCAATTTTTATATGTATATAATATATAAATATGGCAGCTCTATTATCAAAACTTGCAACAAATCCAGAAATGCAAAAAATTGCGGCTAGTGCCGCCGGAAATATTGTAGATAGTGTAGCTGATGATACAAAAAAAGGTACTATTGCTGAACTACCAGTAAAACCAATCGAAACAACAACAGTAAAACCTGCCGAAATATCAGCAGCTACAATATCTGCAAAAAGCGATGATATTTTTATACAAATAGGAGAAAAGTTATGCTCATCTATACAAGAAATTGTTGAATCCAAGCAATATACGATTATCGATAATATTAATAAAACGATTACAAGACATTTGGAAAGCGATAGTGTTAAAGATGTAATATCAAAAAAAATCGAAGAGACATTAAATTCTCTACCAACAAATAAAGAGGAATTAATTAAAAATGTGAATGAACGAATTAAAGAAACTGTAAATGCAGAAATTGAAAGAACTTTTACAAATCCGGATACATTTGAAAAAATAAAGGACAAATTAAAATCTATAACAGATACACCTACAAAGACATCTGAAACAAATAATCCTCAAATTACCGGCGGAACAAGGAGAAATAAGTCTAATAAAAAAAAACTAAATAAGAGAAAAAAATCGTTAAAAAAAAACAATAAATAAAAAGATAAAAGTGGATGGCACTTATGAAATTAACTATATATTAGATTTTTAGTAATCATTACCACTGTCATAATCAGTTTCCACGTCAGCTACATAATCCGGGTATACTACATCTAACCAATTGATAAATTCTTCTTTATTCAATGGTTCTATTTGTGAAGTAAGTTGTACTAAATTATCTCCTGCAAATGCTTGTGATCCTGCATGCAATTTGCTCATTATAGCTGAAATTTCGAATGAATTGAACCCCTTGTTTTTTAATATTGGCATTATCTCTGATATTTCTTTATCATTAAAATTACCACCGCGGATAGTTTTTCTTTTTAGGTTTTTTTGTTTTTTTTCTCTTTTATTTGTCTTTTTTCTATAGTTCCTTTTTTTTGTTTGTATTTTTTTAGATTGTTTTCTTTTAGTTTGTCGATTTACCATATTATATATAATATATTGAGATTATAAATATATTATAGGTTAAAACTGATTTTTTTTTCTAATTTTTCTAAAATATCAGGACTATATACTAAATTACCAGTTGGTTTATAATTATTTATAGGCGTGTACTGTTTTTGATTACTATTTGCGAGTGTATTTGATTGTGTAGTTTTATCTCTATCTCCAAACATATGCAAATCTGGATTTGAATTATCCATTTCTTCTGTGGTTTTTTTCTCAACTATATTTCCCTTTTCATCCAAAACAACACCCAGTTTCTTTTTTATTTCATTTCTTACATAGGATGGGACCCATGTATGCCATGATACAAACAAGGTATTTGGATGGACATATTTTACAAAAAATCCATTTTTCTCTAATTGAGATACTAAATATCCTATACAATCGCCTTTATCATAAATAGGTTCTCCAACAATGTATTCAGGAACTAAAAACCAAATAAATGTATCGCCTTGTTTGCTTCTGGCTGTATATTGAACTCGTTTATGAACACGATTTAATATTTTATTAAATATTGATAATTGTTTTAGATCTCTGCGTTGACGTTTATCGTATAAATCGTCTATATTTATCTTACTACCAGATTCTTCTTCGTGATCGAAAATAAATATGGATGACATCCTATTATAAACTTATAGTTATTTTTACTATATACATATAAAAATTATATAATAAAAACTAAATTTTAATAATAATATAATGGATATTCCAAGTGAATTGGAGAACATACAAAATGAAACAATTATAGACAAAGAAGCAAAAATAAAGCATTTGGTAATTTCTGGAGGCGGACAGACGGGCCTTACTTTTTATGGTATCCTGCGAGAATCCAATAAATATGGTTTATGGAGCATAGAAAATATCAGATCTATTTATGCTACATCAATCGGATCGTTTATAGGTGTAATTTTATGTTTGAAATATGATTGGGATACATTAGATAATTATTTTATAAGGCGCCCATGGGACAAAGTATTCAAATTCGACCTATATTCTATCATCAACGCTTTTGAAAAAAAAGGCATTTTTGATATTAAACTATTTGAGGAAATGTTCTCTCCTCTTTTTTTAGGAATGGATGTTTCATTATCTATAACAATGAAAGAATTTTATCATTTGAACAACGTTGATTTACATATTTATGCTACAGAATTAAACAGTTTCGAATTAATTGATATATCACATACAACACATCCGGATTGGCGAGTAATTGATGCTGTATATGCATCATCTACTTTACCTATTGTATTTTCGCCATTCATTCATGGAGAACATTGCTATATAGATGGTGGGGTTTTATTGGATTATCCAATAAAAAAATGTTTAAATAGTGGAGCGATTTCAGATGAAATATTGGGTATATTTAAAGAAAGTCCTGTAGATGATTCTACGATAGTTAATGAAAAATCAAATTTTTTTGATTATTTGATAATAATTTTTAAAAATATTATGACCAAAATGTTGAATTTATATAATAAAGAGCACGAGACAAAAAATGCTAAAATAAAACACGAAATTGCAGTTTTAGATAATGTTGTATCATTAGATAAAATGTTAAGTGCGGCTTCTTCTTCAGAAGAACGTCAACGATTAATACAATTTGGTGCGGAATTGTTTTCACAGCATATTGAGTGTACTATCTAAAAAATAGTAGAGGATTTTGTTCTACTATTGGTTTAGGTGCTTTCCTTGTTCTAGTAAGCTTAATCGTCTTATCGCGAACGCATTTGAAATCAGCATTGCGGATATAACCATATTTGCAAACATTAACGCATCGGCGAGTCAAGGGGTTTCGTTCTTTTCCATCAGGACATGTTTTCAACGTTTTTTTGATGGATGAAATACGATTAATCTTTGTTGGAGTAGAGTTAGAAATGCGATTCACCCTTTCTTTATCAATCTTAATATCAATATTATTTGCGATTGTTATTATTTCGTTTAGTTTTGCAATATTAATATTTTCATTACTTATTAATACGTGGTTTTCAAAATGTTTGCCATACTTTGATAAAATACCATTTTCTAATAAAATTTTCTCAAATTCATTTAAAACTTGCTCTGGCATATATCGCATAAATACATTTGGATTAATCATATTATAAAACAATGTTCTCAATTCACTCGCGAAGTTGGGTTCAATTAAATGTGAAGTTCTATTAAGTACATACATAAATGCAATACCAGTTCCATATATATCAATAGTTCGTATTACGCGTTCTAAAAATTCATTATAATTGCGTTCATTTATATCTTTAACAATGAAATTATACGAATCTAGACACATTTCATCCCACATATTCGAATTATTTGGTAATACGTAATGTAGAAAGGTTTTAATACTATCATTAGTTTGAGCTCGTTCTATAAAATATGTTTTATGCAGTTTTTCTTTCTCGGTAGTACTTAATTTTGCTATTTCTAAATAATTATTTTTATTCATAAATTCCATTTCTAGTGGAAACGACCAATGTAATCTACCAAAGCTATATCTAGAATTATTGGAATCATTACGTATTTCATCCATCGTTGTCATCAATCCAAAATCAATAAAGTTTGTTCTATTCTTATCCTCATTATAAACAATATTCTGCGGTTTTAAGTCATGATGTGAGATTCCATTGTCATTAAATATTTTTAATCCCAATAAAATACGCTGTGCTTCTATCCAAAATTTCTCTATTTTTTCTACGGTTGCATCAGTTTTTCGAAAACGTCTCATTTTATTTGTATATTGTTGTAAATTATCACCACCATCATTCATAATAAGTAAATTGTAGTCTTTTATAGAATTTCCTTTAAACCGTTCACACATATTAACCGCTTGTTTTGCAGAATCATCGTTTTCTGGAACACAAGATACTGGTTTACCTAAATAAAATTTATTCGATTTATCTACTTGTTGTATTTTTTTATATTCTCCCATTTCAGTTCTCGAATGCTTTTTTGTCATTAATTTTGATACTTTATTGGTGTAATCTACTTTTTTATTTTTACACTTCAAACTCGGCTTATGAACGCATCCATAAGTGCCTTCACCAATTACGTTCGGTTCCATTATGATGTATAATATACTATATAATATACAGTATATAATATAATTCATTCGACATCTAAAATTTACGATAATATTGTATCTACAAACTTTTCCAATGATGATTTACTAATCTTTGCGTCAAAATCAACTGTCTCCCCATCACTTAATGCCATTTTTAATGTAGGATATGAATCGATTCCATATTGGTCAATATAATTTTGGACTTTTGCTTTTTGTTCTGGATTATTATCATTACTATCTTCAGTGCAATCTATATCATGGCATACTATTTTATAATTATTCACTACTTTCCCATCATATTCGTCAGAAAAACTCTTCCAATCAGGTATAGCCTTTCTACAATGAGGACACCAATCTACGTGAAAAAAGAATATATCAGCAGTTTTATCGCGTGAAGTAGAGTTTGCTACATCTTTAAATTTATTTTGAGATATTTTAGAGAGAGCGAATTTTTTATATGCGTAAATTGCTGCAGTAATAAATATAAGAAGTATGACAAATATTAGTATATAATTACTGTAGGGACGAATATACTTTAGGATCAAATTAACTATGTTTAACATTTATTTGTATATATTGATAATATATTAAAATATCGATATAAACTAATTCATTTGTTAACAAAATATAAAAATCAGCATTTATAAATTTATCATTATTATATAAAAACTATAATTCTATACCGTTTGCCGATATGAGAAAAACAGTTAAGAGAACTTCAAACAAACATAATATAACTGTTAAAAAACCATACAATGAAACTGATTATCAAAGTAATGATGGTATGCTTACTAGCGTATGGGGACCAAGTGCATGGCATTTGCTTCATACGATGAGTTTTAATTATCCAGTTAAACCGTCTAAAGAAGATAAAAAACATTATCGTGATTTTATATTAAGTTTAAAATGGACATTACCCTGTGGAAAATGTAGGAAAAATTTATTAAATAATTTTAAAAAATTGCCATTAGAAATGCGACATATGAAATCGAGAGCTACGTTCTCCAAATATGTATATGATTTACATGAATTAATTAATACTATGTTAAATAAAAAATCAGGGTTAACCTATGATATGGTCCGTGAACGGTATGAACATTTTAGATCTAGATGTACCAAATCAATTCAAGAAATGGAAGATATATTGAGACAACACAAAATTAATACTATGCAAGAAAATGAGAAAGGTTGCGTAGAACCACTATATGGAGAAAAATCAAAATGCATTTTGAAAATTGTCCCTCAAACTGAAAAATGCGATACATTTCAAATAGATAATAAATGCATTAAACGTAAGCTATAACCTATTATGATAATATCATAAATAATATATTATTATCATATCAATTATTTCTATATTGAAGTATTATGGTATTTTAACATACGATAAACTACTTACATGTAAACCTGCCAAAATAGATGGTTTGACACCAGTATCTTTAGCACAATTTAAGCAAAAACTGATATCATCTGATATTAAATCGCATTTATCACTGCTAATTTGATGAACATTTAAACGGAAAAATGGATATTGCATTCTTTCAAATATAGAACGATGGATTCGAACAAACCCAAATTCAGCATAATCTACCTCTATTAATCTATTCGGATCGCTTTTTTCTACATTAACAAGATCTTCATATGATATTACTGGCATACTACCATGTTCTTTATGAAATTCTTCGTCCCATTTACCTGCGACTACTATTTTACTACCATTATCGCTATTCGTTGACTTCCATCCACATACAAAAGGGTGATCTGTTTTAGATAATAAATCTAAATGATCTTCTGTAAAAACTATGTCATTGTCTACAATAATATAATAATCGATTTCTTTTGATGGAACTGGATTATTTACTCCATGTCCAAGAGTTGAAAGAATATTTTTAATAATACATGTATTATTAGTACCAACGCTTGTAAGAATTACACTTTCATTTTTATCACACCATGTTTTCAAGTTTAAAATTTGCGGGATTGTTGTAGAATTTACAGTTTCGCCGAGTGGTAATAGAAATACATTTTTCACCATTATATCCAGTAATTATACTAGTACTCTACGTTAATTTTTAAATAACTTTTTTATAATATTTAATCGCCGCCTTTAGCATAAATTACGAATAATATGAAACGAAAATATAAACAACATATATATAGATCTAATGTCTCTTTTTCAAAATATGGATAGTTCTAATAATATATTAGCATATCAAGAAAATAAAGTAGAAAAAATTAAAATCCCATTTTGGGGAACGAATCCGAATGTATTATTTCAAAGTGAATATTTTTTAGAATTCTTTCCAATAGAAGATATGACTTATGAACAAAAATTAAATGCTTTAACTAGAAGTATTATAGTTTTAACTATTATTGGTTTTTTACTATCACATAGTTTTCGTATTATCTTTATTTCAGCAATTACAATATTAGCTATATTTTTACTTCATTATTATCAACAACGTGAAAGCGATAAATATAAAAAAGTTATAGAAGAACATTTCGAGAACCAGGGTGATGAAGTAATCGCAAAATATGGTATTTCCAAGGAGAATGTATTTGATAAACCGTCTTCATCGAATCCTTTTAGTAATGTTTTAATTACAGACTACGAATACAACCCTAATAAAAAACCAGCCCCACCATCATTTAATCAAAACATCAATAAAAGTATTTTAGCAGAGGCCAAACAGTTAGTTAGTGAATTGAATCCAGATCAACCAGATATTTCTGAAAAACTTTTCAAAGATTTAGGAGAACAATTTGTATTTGAACAATCACTGCGTCAATTTACATCCAATCCTAGTACTGTAATTCCAAACGATCAAACTGGATTTGCTGAATTTGCATATGGTTCAATGGTATCTTGCAAAGAAGGTAATTTGTTTGCATGTGCTAGAAATATGGATAGATACAACAAATATTAAACTCTTGGATATTTAGACCAGCGAAGAATTCAAATGGGACGCCATTAAGCGTCTATTTGCAATTTCGTGGGCAATACCTGAAGATGTGAATGTGAATTGTCCCATTTCAAATCTTCAAAGGTATAAAAACATATTTAATAATTTAAAATTAAATATATTTAACTTGAAATTATGTATTCTACTATATTATATACTATGAGTAATACAACTGATTATTTTTTTAATAATATGGGAAGAATAGGTTCCGATTCTGTTGATAACACACAGAGAAATATTACAAACACTCGTTATGCAAATTACATGTTAAACGATCATTATAATGGACTTTTATCAAATTCTCATGTTGAATTTGCTACTTTAGCACCTTCCGTTAATTTTAGAGGAACTGGTGGTGGTAGCGGTTTACCTGGAAGTGTAGTCGATTTTGATTCTCTCTTATTACTTAAATCAGAACAACAACGCGAATTTGAAAAATTACAATTACATCAACGTCCTTTTGCTACTGTTCCTTATTTAGGAAGAGGTTCAAGTAATCCAGTCTTAGAAGCTCAATTACAACAGGGTGAAACTGTTCGCGATATGAAGAGTGCGTCTACTATTATGGACAAAAGTTTTGTTGAATATAGTAATTATCCACTAATGGATAGTGTTAAAGACCGCGTTACTAATCCAAACTATTCTGTAGAAGAAGCTGCATTAGATGGTTGGGTTCGCGGTGGATTACCATCGCGCGAAGTAGCAAATGATACTACTTATTATAAAAAATAATTTAACGAATAAGTTAACAAATATTTTAACTTGATTCAACTAATATAAACATTTATTTATTGTATTTCATATTATAGTACTATGCAATACAATATTGAGCATACAGTTCATTATACAAATAACTTCGAATATCGTAAATGTATTCGTGAAGTGTTCAATATGGATGCTGAAGGAAAACAGCCGGACTGGAGTAAGATGGATGAAGAAATCGACGACGAGACTAAAGATGAATTAATGTATGATCCGGATGCTATGTTTCAAGGTTTAGATTTTATTTATGACAAAACACAACATAATCCATTGTTTAAAGAATTATATGAAATAGCTGCTGCAAAAATGATTTCAGTAGATCCAAACATAGGACTTGCAGTTATATTTTCTTATGATTATTTTCATCTATTTCATTTATGTTTAGCTGATTTCTTTAAAAATCCCGAGCGTTTTACTCGTGAAAACATAAATTTTGTAAATATGAGAAATAAAATATATTAGTTGGTATTATATTGTATAATATATTATATATAATATTATATACATAATATAAATACATCATAAATGGCATCTACTCGTAATAAAAATACGAACGGAAACTTTGAATTAGAAAACAGGGCTAACCTAGGACAAATGTTATATAATATCGATCAAGGATGCGGTATTCCATATAAATCCTATTTTGCTGATCAATTACATACTAGAGGTGATTTCTTATTATTAAACCGAGATAATGATATACATTCATCTTATGTTCAATACCACGGATACTGTATTCCATATAAATCATTTCATCCTGGAGATGGATTACTCGGTGCAAAAACTGCGAGAGAAGTTATGGCATTTAATGCATGTGATATTGAATCAAAATTATTTGGAATTGGAACTACTAATTTGGTCAAACCTTTACCTGAAATTCAACCAAAGTTTAACGATGTTGATGCTAATTTGCGAGAACTTCAAAGTTTGTCTATAATTGATCGAGTAGAATTGGTCATGCCCGAACCATTGAATGTATCGAAAACCGAAAGATATACATTTTAGATCTTTATTCGCGAGTTTTTCTTGAAAATCGATTCAAATTCTCTTTTATGTTGTTTTTAAATGTATTATTTTTTATGTGTTTGCGATTTCTGTTTAATATTTCTGTTTTTAATACATATATATTTTCAATTATTGGTTCTTGTAATGTATTATCATTGATTTCATTATTCGATATGTCATTTGTTATTTGATTTATACTAGGTTCGTTTATTTCACTAACATTAACATAAAATTTTTCAAAAATAGAAGTTAGATTACATTCGTCTAAATTACCTTTTTCTGGCAATTCATTGCAATCCTCAAATTGAATATTTGCAAGATTTTTTTGCATTTCATATTTTCCGTTTTCAAATATTTTCATAGGAATACGTATACATGCTATTACATAACGGTTGTTATTTGATTCATTCATATTCAATTATATTATTGAATATGACATTATTATTATGAGTTTAACGATTATTCATCAGCGCGTCGTTCATTATCGCGTCTTTTTTGGGTTTTGTTCAGTTTGGATTTTAATGGGTTTAGTGTTGGATTTAATCTTTGTGTTTTTCGCATTGTTTGTGTCTTTTCAATATCTGGTTTATCATAAATTTCAGAAAATGACATTTCATTTTCGGGTGTATCTGTTTGTGTCTCTATAGTATCTGGTTTATCATAAATTTCAGAAAATGACATTTCATTTTCGGGTGGATTTATTTGGGTTTTTTTGGGTTTGACAGTTTGGGGATTTGTTTGTGTTTTTACAACATTCGATTTATCATAAATTTCGGAGAATGATACGACGTTTTCTGGTGCATCTGTTTGGTTTTGATTGATCAATGTATTTGAAAGTTTTATTGGCATTTTTTTGACAAGTTCCAAATACTTTTTTTTAAATTCAAGTGAACCACCCATTACATTAGTATCATCATATGATATTTCATCGTTTAAAAATTGCATTATTTCATTTTTATCAGATTCATATAATCTTTTATCTTTAAAAAAATCATTGAAATCATTACTTATTTCTATATAACGATTAAAATGCTCATCAATTAAATCATCAAGTATTCCATAAAATGACAAAGAATCGTTAAAGTATCTTTTTATATTCACTTGTTCTTGTATAGAATTATTACTATAATCTAGTTTTAACAGCATACCATCGTCGATATTAAAAATTTCATCTAATTTGGTTTTAATATTATCAGTAATATCGCAAAATAATTGCAGTGGAAATACCGTGTAGTTTTGATCTTCTATTGTTATTAACTCATAATTATTTACAAATATATCAGCTACCTTTTTTTCTGCGATATTAACCCAATATAATATACCGGGGTTTAATAAAATATTCATTGGTTCAATATATTTAACATGTATTGATGTAAAGTCGACATTAATATCATTGCCATTTTTATTATTATAAATCAATTCTATTTTTCCTATAGTAAAATCATTGTCTGTGTTTTCTTTAAAAATAATATAATCATTTAGGCTGTAATTAAATTTGAATGTTTTATATTCAATCTCAGCGTGTTGTATTTTTCTTGAAATACCATCAATATTTTGATATACTATTTTTTTTTCATTTATTATGCTTTTAATTTTCTTATAAATATTACCTATCGGTATATTTTTTGTTGTATTCAGTTGCGGGACAGGTCCATTTTTTTGTATATTTTCTAAGGTATCATTTAATTTTACAAATAAATCCGGTATTTCTTTGGTATATATCTTCTCAAATTTTGTTTTAACATCATCGTTTATCTCGGTTATATCATCAAGATTATTCATTTCATTGTTTGTTTGATCTATTATTTTTTTTATGTTTTTAATTTCATTGTTCGCTAATTTAAGCTTTTCATATTCTTTTAATTCTTGTTTAAATTCAATTAATTTATCATTAACATTTTTTTTAAACCGCTGAAGATTTAAATCCACCCCTTCGGGGCTAGGATTTATCTCTTTATCGGTCATTGACCACGAAGAATGTGAATCCGCAGGGCGGATTAAATTCTTAGTTGGTTTAAAATCCATTTATAATAATAGTATAAAATATATTATATTATTATATTTTTTTAACTTCTTCTATCCTAATTAAATTTAACAATAATTTTAACTGTCTCTTTCTTAATACACTTACATGCCGATACTGATAATTCTTCGCGCTTTTTCCTTGTTTTCAAATTCTCGTCTAAACACACTTTACGTTTTGAAGTAGTATTTCGCGCATTCATATCACTTTCTATGATATCATAGTTATTTTCAATAAAATCTAAGATCTTGTTCTCGATCGCCCATTTGAAAAAATTCAATTGTCCAATGGTTGTCTCCATATAATTTTCATCATCATATGGTACTGTAATTCTTTCCCATCGACAAAATGGATCGAAATTACGTTTGCTATATGCCTTAAGCTTTAATTTATAACTATTGTATACCTTGAATCTTATTGGTTCGATATTCTCGTCTTTAATTTCATATACAGTAAAGAATTTTTTGGCAAAATTAGTAACAAACCAGTCTACTATGCGAAGTGATATTTTAGATTCGCCATTTATAATACAGGTCATTCGCTTCAAATATTCGCGATTTTCATAAAATTTCATTAAATTTTTTAATAATAACTCATTTTGAGTATAACAATGATTATTTGCCGACAAAGACATAACGTATAGATGTTGTAAGTAGTAATCATTTTTTATATTCTTTTCTATGGATTTTCATTTTTACGGTTTTTCTTATTTATATCATATTATGCAATTATAGATTCACCCTGATATTTTCCCTTTATTTTTTCGTTGAAAATTTTGATTTGCTCGTCTATATCATATTCTATAGGCAATACCATTTTTAAATTTTTGGATATTCCATCAACACGTTTATCATAACATAGTTGTTCTTTGTTTCTTGAAAATACAATAGATACATATTTTGGTAATTCTCGTTGGTTTTTTTCAGGATATATATCGTTTTCCAAATCATCAACAACTTTGTTAGCTTGTCGCAACTTTTCCATTATCGATACTTTTTCAGATTTTGTCGTTTCCCATATTTTCTCCAATTTTGGATGACCTTCTACGCGAAAATATTCTCTGCTCAATTTTTTTTCTTTATTATATACATTTTGATAATATACAACATATTTACGTAGCATAGATTGTTCAATGCCTTCTGGCAAAGGTCTTGCGTTTTTTTGTCGTTCTCGTTTAGTTCCGGGCATAATGCCTATTGAATTTTGTTCTTGTTCGGTTCGTGTCGCTATACGTAAATTATCGTATGTATTATTAAGTGGATTTCTATCAATATGGTCAACACTAATATCCGCAGTTCCTTTTCCATTACCATAACAACCTGTTATTACTTGATGAATAAATATTGTACCCCCATCTTTTGGAATAGTTGTGCATACATATCCGTTTTGTTGTAAATACCAAGTTAATTTTTCGTTTATTCTTTCTTCAAAATCCAAAATTTCGTTGTATGATTTTTCGCATAATTTTACAATTGTATTTTTTTCACAATACATTAATATGATATTTTGTCCATTTTCTTCTACAATCCATAACGGATTTTTCATTTGATTTGCTGAAATTCCTATACGGTTTGTATGTCCTGTAATATATTTAATTATTTTGTGTTTTTTTTCAATTTCATTATGATATTTATGATATGGAATTACATTACATTTTCGCAAATCATATTTGTTATTATTGTTGAATACATAATTAGTATTTTCTATATCAAAATCATATAAAAATTCTATTAAAAAAAATTTTTTATAATTCAAATTGTAATTTGGATAGTCATAATTTTCATCGTAAATGAAATTTTTTTTGAAATTTAATATTTTCATAAAGTCATGGCAATCTATATAATACTTTCTATCGTTGTATGTAATAATATTACAATTAAGTTCATCGTCAAATGAGTAAGTAGGTGGACATAGTGGTTGGTTTAACATAATATATGTTATATTTATTTATAACATGTATTCTTTATATTATATTATTTAAATTAATTTAATTTTATGATTAATTACTTTTAATTAGAATATGCTACGCCTGCCATACCTGACATCACTCTCAATACGTTGTAATTAACGGCATAGACACGGACCTTGGCAGTGGCAGTGCCTTGAACGGCTCCGGATGAAAGAACAAGTTGAAGAACAGCGTTATCAATTCTTGAGAAGTTGCATGTTCCAGATGGTTGGTGCTCTTCTGGGCGAAGGGCGAATGAGTATACGTTGATACCTGTATCTGGGGCACGGGTGTGGTGTTGGAATGGTTGGACAACATCGAAGTATGAACCTTCACGCTCAGAGAATCTGTCTTGGCCGTTAAGTTGAAGCTTAGCGGTGACAACTGGGTTCTCACCCCAACAGTGCATGTCAAGGGCGGTTTCAGCAAGAACGAATGTTCCGGCATCAGAGACAGATGAACCAGTGTTGGTAACATCGGTGAAAGGTGCCATTTTTGTACCAGCAGATGCCCATTGAACACCAGCGGCACTGGCAGAAGCGGCATCAATAGCACCAGCCATTTGGAAAAGACCAGATGCGGTGACAAAGTTATTTTGGCCATTGGTCTCAAGTGGACCACCGAAAGCATGGATGGCGTTTGGAAGAGCATCGATGGCATCAGTGTAGTTGAATGGTTGGGCACCAAGAGTCTTGTAAAGGACGGTGTTTGAAGTTAATGCTGAGCAGTAATCGACGTTGGCATCAGGTTGAACAACCCAGATTAACTCCTTGCAAGGATGGTTGAAGTTAAGCTTGATTTTGTTTGATGAGGAACCTACTGATTCATCACCAGTGAATTGAAGTTGCTCGAATAAGTATTCGTGTGGGTTTTGTGCCATCTTTCTGCGTTCATCAGTATCAAGGAAGATATAGTCAACATAAAGGGAAGCAGCGACAAGGGATTGTTGGTATGGGGTGATTGATGAAACATTTTGTCCATCAATTGAGGTTAGGGATTTAACAGCCCATAGACATTCACCAATTGGTCTAAGATCAAGGTTGATCTTAACTTCGTGGTATTGAAGGGCAATTAATGGAAGGGCAAGACCTGGGTTTCTGCAGAACCAGAAAAGAAGAGGAATGTAAAGAGTGGTTTCTGGAAGAGCCTTGCGAGGAGCACAGACTTGGGATGGGATTCCAGAACTGACGGAAACACACGGACCATTGATGTCAGCGAACTGTGGGTCAGTGATGTAGGTAAGTTGAGTGGTGTTACCAATCATCTTGTAATAACCTCTTTGTTGTTCACTGGTTAAAGTAACTTGGTTCCAGATGTGCATCCAATCACCGTATTGACGGTCAATTCTTTGGCCACCGATCTCAACTTCAACTTGGGCAACAAGTTGCTCACCGATGAAATCCATCCAACGAGCATATACATCACCAGTACCAATGGTTGTTGACATAGATTGGTTGATCTCTGGAAGAGTTACTTGTAAGTAAGTTCTGTATGCAAGATCACCATTTCTGGAGATAGTGCAGGTAACTCTGCGTCCGAAATCGGCTTGACCAGAGAAAGTTTGTTCGATTGACTCCATAGCGAAGTTTGTGTGTCTGCGGTATGAGACCTTCCAGAAGGTGATCTCAGGAGTGCCAGTAAGGAAAACATCTTGTGCGCCGTAGGCGACTAATTGCATTAGAGCTCCACCCATTTTGTATATATAGTATACCTAAAGAAAAAAAAATCAAAAATAACACAATTAATTAAATTAATTTTATATTTTAATTTTATAAAATATAAAATGTCTAAATATCATTATGTAAAGATTCCAGTGCATAAAACTTAATTTACAAACCCATATTCTTTTCAATGAATTTCTCTAAATAATCTGCCATAAAAACTTCACGTCTACCTTCATGCTTTTTTGTAAAAACATATTGGTCTTCTATTTTTTTTACACTCCAACCATTATCTAAAGCATTCATTATAAATTTCATTTTTTGTTGTATTGCAGAATCTATTTTTATTATACTTGCTTTTTCCATTATACCCTAAATGAAATCTATATAGAATTCAACCAATATAAAATACAAAAAATAACTCTAAAAGTATTTTTTGCTCAAAATATATATAGAAATTATAATATACAACACATATAATCGAATAGTACTAAAAATAATAAAAATGAATCGAAAAAATGATCCAACTATCCATACAATTGACAAAAAACATAGTCAATTAATGGAGAAATTCGAACACAATGAAAATATAATAATACCAAAATTGCTCGAAGAAAAAGCAAAGCTTAAAAAAAAAGCAAAAACTCTTACAAACTCAAAAATCGAAGAATATATGGAATTGCATGATAAAATCAATGCAATCAATGATGAAATTAAAGTTCTCAAGTCTAATAAAAAACAATATTTATTAGAAAATTCTAAGCATATTTTTAATTATTTTGAAGCTAAAAAGAATATATCCAGTGGAGATACAAAAAATGTCAATGTTCTCAATTCTTTCTTTAAAATTAAAGATAAAAATGAAGATGACGATAAATCAGATAAAACTGATATTTCTAAACAATCTATTATAAACTATTGGAAAAACGTTAATAATGAAATTACCAATATTCAAGATTTTGTAATTCCAACAGATATTTGTGTGTTTTGTTCTAAGGGTGAAATGATTCCACAGGACGAAGAGGGTATAATGTTATGTAATAATCCGGCTTGTAGTAAATTCATAAATTATATAATGGATAGTTCGAAACCATCGAATAAAGAACCTCCAAATGAAGTATCTTACACTGCTTATATACGATTAAATCATTTCAAAGAAATTTTATCCCAATTTCAAGCAAAAGAAACAACGCAGATTCCCGAAAATGTAATTAATGACATTCGTAATCGTATCAAAAAAGAACGCATTCAAAATTTAGCCGAAGAATTGAATTATGATAAAATGCGAGATATACTGCGAAAATTAGGATACAATAAATACTTTGAGCATATTCAATATATTAATTCTATATTCGGTATTCGTCCACCAATTATGAGCGAAGAATTACATGAGACTTTATGTATATTGTTTATTGAAATCCAAAAACCGTGGGCGATTCATTGTCCAGCAAATCGCACCAACTTTTTTAATTATACATACACATTATACCAATTATGCGTATTATTAGATCAAACACAATATTTGCCTTATATACCATTAATGAAGGACCGTGAAAAACAAATTGAACAAGATCATATATGGGCCAAAGTGTGCAAAGATTTAGATTGGGAATATCATCCTACAGTATAAATCGTCTATTCTAACTATTCTAACTATTCTAACTATTCTAAATAATATTATAACGAGTTGTAATATTATTATTTACGTTTGGCTCTAAATCTATAAAATTATAGACCTCTTGGGAAACCAACTAGGTTGGCGCCAATACCGAAACCTGCACCACCGCGGGCTGATGAAGCCATGGTTGGTACGAAAACGTCAAGAACTGCAAAAGTGGCAGATGCCATTAAAGCAATGATGACAACTTCCTCGACGTTAAGGGATTTCTTTGGAATAGCATAAGCAGCGATGGCTACCATGATACCCTCAACTAAGTACTTGATTGCTCTCTTGATAAGTTCACCTAAATCGAAGCTCATTGTTATATATATTATAGTATAACAAAAAAATTTGCTAAATGTAAAAATTATTTAATTATACAAAAGTATTATTCATATAAAATATAATATATTCGTTCTAAAACACTTAAACAGTTTTTTTTTATACATGTATAATAATATTTGGAATGTCTAGTTTTGAAAGAAAAAATTTGGAGAACGGAGAAATTAATCCTAAATATATCGACTTATGTGATGAAGATCCACCGATCGCTGGTCAAAAATTTGCATGTATGTCTTTTATTTCTCCTGAAAAAATATTAAAAAAACGTGAGCTATTTATGTTTGAAGAATTTTTAAAACAATGGGATTTCAATAAATCAATGGGCAAAACATTGGATTTTTTACACTTTTTATCTTACAAATATAATTTAAAGGTTGATGATATTGTATCTGATTTTAACGAATTTGTTAAAGAAGAAGAGACTAAACTACGCGAGACCACATTAGACGATGATTTCAAAACATTCATGGATAAAAACGAAGATAAGTTAGGCGAACAATTCAATCGCTCACATGCATTCCAAACGTCAGTTCGTGGATTGAAACTACGCGGCGTATACAATACTCAAGAAGAGGCTGAAATGAGATGCAAGAAAGTTCGTGAAGTGGATTCAAATCACGATATTTTTGTAGGACCAGTTGGTATGTGGATTCCATGGGATCCTGATGCTTACAAAACCGGTCGTGTCGAGTTCATGGAAGAAGAATTAAACCAACTTCATAGCGAAAAGTTGAAGAACGAGGCTAAAGCAAAAGAAGAGTTCGAACGTCGTATTAAAGAGACAAAACAAAAAGCCATTAAGGAAAATATTGAACTTGCAAAGAAGAGTGGTAATAAATTAACTCAATCATTGAATGAAGATGGCAATCTTATTGGTGTTAAGGAAACGATTAATTTCGATGATCGTGAAGTCGCTGATAGTGCTAGTGTTAACATGCGCAATGAACTTTTACGCGATAACTTGAAGAAAGCTTAGATCTAAAATTGAATTGGTTTAATTATATAAAATAAATTTAATATATAATTAAAATGAGTAAATGCGAACATGGAAGAAGGAAATCACGATGTAAAGAATGTGGAGGTGGGTCTATTTGTGAACACGATAAGCACAGATCACATTGTAAAGAATGTGGAGGTTCTGCTTATTGTGAACATGGGAAACAAAAATCACATTGTAAAGAATGTGGAGGTTCTACTTATTGTGAACACGATAAAAGAAAATCATTATGTAAAGAATGTGGAGGTTCTGCGTATTGCGAACACGATAAATTAAAACAATATTGTAAAGATTGCAAAGGTTCTTCTATTTGTGAACATGGAAAACAAAAATCACAATGTAAAAAATGTGGCGGTTCTTCTATTTGTAAACACGATAAGTTCAAATTCGCTTGTAAAGATTGTGGCGGTTCTGCTTATTGTGAACATGGAAAACAAAAAACACGATGTAAAGATTGCAGTGGTGGGTCTATTTGTAAACACGATAAATTCAGATTCGCTTGTAAAGAATGTGGTGGTTCTTCTTATTGTGAACACGGAAAATTAAAATCACGATGCAAAGAATGTGGTGGTTCTTCTATTTGCGAACATGAGAAATTAAAATCACGATGCAAAAAATGCGGTGGTTCTCAATTATGTAAAACCGAAAATTGCGAAACAAGAGGAATTCAAAAGTACAATGGTTATTGCTTACCTTGTTGTATTCAAATACACCCAGAAATAGAAGTATCGAGAAATTACAAAACCAAAGAAAAAGATGTAGTTGACCGTATCACTCAAACATTTGCAAATTTTAGTTGGGTTGCTGATAAAAAAGTTCAAGATGGTTGTTCTCGACGTCGTCCAGATTTACTATTAGATATGGGTTCACATATTATCATAGTAGAAATTGATGAAAATAAACATATAGACTATGATTGTAGTTGCGAACATAAACGATTAATGGAATTATCCCAAGATCTGCAACATAGACCGATTGTATTTATTCGATTTAATCCAGACAGTTATACTAATACAGATGGAATATTAGTAAAATCTTGTTGGAAATTAAATAAATTAGGAGTAATGACAATTAAAAAAACAAAACAAAAAGAATGGGAAGAACATATAGATGCACTGAAAGAACAAATCAAATATTGGATAGATAATCCTAGTGAAAAAACAATCGAAATTATTGAATTATTTTATTAGACCGGTTTTGTCTTGAATTCCAGTTAAAAATTGATCTAAACCTGCCAAAATATTGAAATACTATACAAACAACCAATCAATGACCGAAATTATCAGTAAACTACCAGACGAGTTGAAGACTCATATAAAGGAGTATACGTTATCACCGGACATACGGCTGAAACTGTTCTATGACCGCAATCCTATAAATCACGCAAAATTAATAAAAATGCTTAGGGTGTTTTCATCGAAGCAGTTAGAAGAAATCAATTGGAAATATCTCTATTACAAAGTCTACAAAACATCACCTCCTGGACGATATGATGATGTTAATGATAATTTGGTACCATTTTTCGATATATTTCCGACTCCACCAACGAAAACAGGAAAGCGCGATAATGGCAGTGTATATGAATGGGTACCATGCAAGTTAGACTGTGAACCATTACGCCGATTCCATTTATCTTGCTATATAATTAGATCTGACTGTTATTTTGAAGCTCGAACTGAAGTTGGGCGAAAGCGTACACAATATAGACATATTATCGATGCATGGAAACGCATTCCCAAAGGACATAATACGCCAGAAATTTCAGGATTTCCTGCAGTTGATATGTATATTTACGATATGGAATTCGAACTAATCAAAACTATATATGTATTGTCTAATTACATTTCAAAAAAACAAAAAGAAGCAAAAAAAACACAAAAAAGTAATCTAACTTCCCTCTCCAATAAAAAATAGATACGCATGGCATCTATTTTTTATTTTTATACTCTAATATTCAGTAAATATATTATGGATTGCTCGAAAACAATCGAGACATTATAACCGATTCCATATTATTTTCAATCTTAGTAAATAAACGCCTCAATAACTCTTCATCGCGAAATCGAATTGTATATTCCTGTTGCATCTTATTTCGCCCAATACGACCCATTGATTGAATGATTTTCTGTTGGGTCATATGAGTCAAATCTTTACCAATAAACCCATGACAAAACGAATAATTCGTTCCATAAATATAATCAGATGAAGCAATAATTACATATAATTTTTGTTCATATGCCAATCGTTTCATTATTTCGATATAAGTAGTATTAATATTTGTAGCAAATACACCAATACCCAACAATAATAGCATTTTCATATCATTATCTACGTCCAATTCCATGATTTCTCGTGTAATTTCGTTATCTATCCTTGGAATGAATGCATTCGGTGTTGGTTTTTCAGTCCACGCTGTTTGATGTTCTGTAGTGTTTGGTACATATTTTCGATCTAAGTTAACATTTTTAATTTGACTTCGCAACATTTCGATTTCTTGGACCATACGAGCAATGTCTTTGTTATTTTCTTCCAATCGATCATCTTTTTTAAATTTTTTATCTTTTTTGCCGTCTTCATTCGCGCCACCTCCAGATAAAGATGCCATTTTGTCCTCCATCATTTGCTGTACTTTTGATAATTTTTGTTGAACTTCGTTATTTATATTGATTTTTTCTGTGATACTTTGCAATACGGTAATTGGAATTTTTGAATATTGAATATAGAACTTTCCGATTTTCTCCACATCTTCTGCGATAAATATAGTAGGTCCATCAGTTAATGTATGTGCGTCATTGGTAGTAATTAAAATACCACCTGTCGCAGAAGATGGAGTTTTTTGTACTGAATCCACGCTTTGCGATTTTGTTATAGAATCGCCGTGAGGAGACTGAAGTGGTTTTTCAACTTGAACACTCTGGGTTCTTCTTAAATAATTCGAAGACGGTTTTGGACTATTATCTGGAAATTTAAGTGTTTGTGTTGTAGTTAAATATTGATGAATTTGTTGCCATTTTGATTTATCCAGCCGTTTCAATGACTCCAAATAATATAACTTCAAGGAATTCATTGTTATATCCGATATGC
>Ga0214921_10003914_pt1 | contig 22428 bp, 22 predicted proteins | sample LL1505_MetaG_FD_177992 | JGI IMG/M metagenome (GOLD analysis project Ga0214921, IMG submission 177992) | Freshwater microbial communities from Lake Lanier, Atlanta, Georgia, United States - LL-1505 | ecosystem: Environmental > Aquatic > Freshwater > Lake | place: USA: Georgia | collected... | reverse complement strand
GTCCTAAAGCGACACCCGCTTCATTAGCGATTGCCAACAAATGCAACACAGCATTTGTGCTGCCGCCCAACGCATTGACAACTGCGATCGCATTCTCGAATGCTTTCTTGGTCATGATGTCGCGCGGATAAATACCAAGACGTAACAAGTTGACGACGGCTGCGCCGGCGCGTTGCGCATCATCATCGCGACGCGAATCAATCGCTGGTGGCGACGCACTGCCTGGCAAACTCATGCCAAGTGCTTCGGCAATACTCGACATCGTGTTGGCGGTGAACATTCCGCCACATGCACCTTCGCCTGGGCACGCCTCGCGTTCAATTTCGCCAAGTTCGTCTTCGCTCATTTTGCCTGCAGCGCAAGCGCCGATTGCTTCAAACACAGTTGTGATGTCGATGTTCTTGCCGTTGTGCACACCAGGCAAAGTTGAGCCGTTATACACAAACACGCTCGGCAGATTAAGTCGTGCCGCAGCCATCAACATTGCCGGAATGCTCTTGTCACAACCCGCCAAACCGACAAAACCATCAAAGCGTTCGGCATGCATCACAGTTTCAACACTGTCGCAAATAACTTCACGGCTAACTAGCGATGCGCGCATTCCTTCGTGACCCATGCTGATGCCGTCGCTAACGGTGATGGTACCAAACTCAAGTGCAACGCCACCTGCTTCACGCACTCCGATTTTGGCGCGAGCAGCAAGTCGCTTCAGCGAAACATTGCACGGCGTTACTTCATTCCATGAAGATGCGATCGCAACTTGCGGCTTTACCCAATCGTCATCGCCTAAACCAACGGCACGCAACATTGCGCGCGATGCGGCTTTTTGAATCCCATCGGTTACATCGCGACTCCGTGGTTTGATATTTACAGGCGTGCCAGGATCGCGAGCGTTCATATATTACGAGACTAGTTGCTTTTCGTCTTTCGAACTCTTGAAGTAACTAATTAACACTGGGATTAGATATACGAAATATGCACCAACACGCAGACGCTCAGGGCTTGCATGCCAGCCAAACAAACCTTTCATGAAATCGTAAAACGTTCCGCCCGATGCTGACCACGCGCCTGAAGTGATTGTCCAAGCCGGTGTAATTAATAACCCAGTCTCCCAGCCAATTAATTCACGAAGCTCATGCACGGCCTTACCTGCAAGACCGGCAGCGAATAGCAATAGCAAAATTGCCGTGACATTAAAAAATGCTTTTAAGTTGATTCGACTGCCTGCTTTGAACACGACTAGACCAAGTGCGGCTGACACAACTAACCCAATAAGACCACCGATTACAACTGACGACCCAGATGCAGTTTCTGTTTTCGCGCCAAGTAAAAATAATGCAGTTTCTAATCCTTCACGAAAAACCGCAACGAATGCAATCGTAAACAAAACAGTTTTTGATGAACCATCAACTTTGCTGCGAAGCTCAGTGCTTAAATTCCGTGCGTTTGCGCGCATCCAAAAAATCATTTGCGTTAAGACCAGCATCGCAGCAACTGCGATTACACCCTCGACTGCTTGTTCTACTTTGCCATTCAAGCCGTTAACAAAAATATAGACAAGCGTGCCTACGACTGCACAAACTGCAATTGCTACAAAAGTGCCAAACCAAACCACACGGCTTTCGGTTTGACGATTGGTCTTCGCCAGGTAAGTCAAAAGGATAGAAATAATTAATGACGCTTCAAGGCCTTCACGCAAGGTGATCAAAAAACTAGAACCCACTTCTTAGTTCCCTTCAGATTGATTTGTTAGGTTAGCCTAACATTATGCAATGGTTATCACAGCGCGTATTTACGGGCGTTTTGCCTGTAACAACGCGGTGATTACTTTGCCATCGGCCTTTCCTTTCGAAGATTTCATAATCGCCCCGACAAGGGCTCCGAGTGCCTTTTCTTCGCCGTTGCAATACTTCTGCCAAGCCCCTGCTTCAGCTGCAATTGCGGCATCGACCATTGCCTCAACTGCACTTGTATCGAGTGCTTCGAAACCGCGCTTGGTCGCCATCGCCGCAACATCGCCACCGCCTGCTTCAATTAAATCAGTCAAAAGTGTCTTGGCTTGAGTTGAGGTCACTTTTGAATCGCGCTCCAAAACTGTAAGTGCTGCTAAATCTTTTGCAGATACTTTCGGCGACGCACCTTGTTCAGCAAATGCCTGTTGCACATATATCACTGCGCGACGCGCATCACCGCCTGCAGAAATAACCTCTCGAACATAATCATCTTGTCCGCGCTCAACGACGACGATTGCTGATTCTCCGTCTTTGTCAACTCCACAAAGTTCAGCCAATGCTTGCCGTCTTGCCGCTGGCAAAATCGGCAATGCTGCTCGAACGGCATCGATCCAAGACTGATCTGGCACGAGTGGCACAAGGTCGGGCTCTAAGAAGTATCTGTAGTCGTCAGCGTCTTCTTTGGTGCGCAATGTTTCGGTGCGACCTGTTGAGTCATCCCAGTGACGTGTTTCTTGGCGAATTGTGCCGCCACTTTCAATCAAATCAACTTGTCGGCGTGACTCATAGTCAATCGCTCGACCAACAGAGCGAATCGAGTTGACGTTTTTTATTTCGCAACGCGTGCCAAACGGTGTGCCGGGCTTATGAACTGAGACATTGACGTCGCAGCGCATTGACCCTTCTTCCATTTTTGCATCGCTTGCGCCAACGGCTAACAAAATAGAACGCAACTCGGCAACATATTGGCGGGCTTGCTCTGACGTTCGAATATCTGGTCGTGAAACAATTTCAACGAGTGGCACACCAGCGCGGTTGAAATCAATTAGCGAATAATCACTGCCATGAATTCGTCCGGATGCGCCACCAAAGTGAGTTGATTTACCAGTGTCTTCTTCGAGGTGAGCGCGTTCAATGCCGATGCGCACATCACCTGGCAACATTAAATGACCGTCAACGTTCAATGGATGGTCATATTGCGTGATTTGAAAAGCCTTCGGCAAGTCAGGATAAAAATAATTCTTGCGGTGAAAAGTACATGGTTGAACTTTGCAGTTAAGTGCCAAACCGATTCGCATTGCAAGTTCAATTGCGTGTTTATTCAACACTGGCAAGGCACCAGGTAAACCCAAAGTAACTGGATCAATATTTGTATTTGGCTCGTCACCGAAACGGTTTGCACTTGCACTGAACATTTTTGTTTTCGTGGCGAGTTCAACGTGAACTTCAAGGCCAACAATTAATTGCCAACCATTAGGAAGTGCTGCGACTTCACTCACGACGCACGCTCGAGTTCTGCTGCAACTTTGAACATTACTTGTTCGCCCAATGTTGAAGCCAAAACTTGAATGCCGACAGGCATCGAATCGGCCCCGACACCAAATGGCACACTCATTGCTGGGTGACCAGCCAAGTTCGTCGGAATTGTAAACACGTCGCACAAATACATTGCTAACGGGTTATCAGTTTTAGAGCCAAACTTAAATGCCACTGACGGCGAAGTTGGCGTCAGAATCGTGTCAACACTTTGATAGGCGCGCGCAAAATCATCCGAAATTAATCGGCGAACTTTAAGCGCCTTACCGTAATAAGCATCAAAATAACCTGCCGACAAGGCGTACGTGCCGAGCATGATCCGACGCTTTACTTCTTCACCAAAGCCGGCTTCGCGAGTTGCTGCATACATCGAATTTAAATCCGCTGCATCAACTCGATTGCCGTAGCGAACACCGTCGTAACGCGCCAAGTTGCTGCTGGCTTCTGCAGGCGCGATCAAATAATAGGCAGTTAAGCAATATTGCAACGACGGTAATTTGACGTCAACGATTGTCGCGCCGGCACTGCGCAACGCATCAAACGCTGCTTCGAGACGCTCAAGAACATCTGGTTCACAACCTTCAGGCAGATCAGTGACTCTTCCAATTCGCATACCTTTAACGCCCTGATCTAGAACAGAAACTAGCGATAGTGCCGGTTGTGGAATCGATGTTGAATCCATCGGGTCGTGACCCGAAATAGTTTCGAGCAAAGTTGCTGCATCACGCACATCACTCGCGAACGGGCCGATTTGATCGAGACTGCTAGCAAATGCAACGAGTCCGTAGCGCGAAACAGTTCCGTATGTTGGCTTCACACCAACAACGCCACACAACGCAGCCGGCTGACGAATGCTGCCACCCGTGTCGCTACCGAGAGATGCTGCTGCGAAACCTGCAGCAACTGCAGCAGCGCTTCCACCGCTTGATCCGCCGGGCACACGCGAGATGTCATGTGGATTTCTTGTCGGACCAAACGCCGAGTTCTCAGTGCTTGAACCCATCGCAAATTCATCGAGGTTTGTTTTGCCGACGATAACGGCTCCAGCGTTGCGCAATTTCGTAACAACAGTTGCGTCATACGGCGGCTTCCAACCTTGCAAGATTTTTGAAGAGCAAGTTGTCTCAACACCTCGCGTGCACATGTTGTCTTTCAATGCAATGGGCACACCAGCAAGCGCACCAACTTTTTTGCCAGCCTTGACATCGTTGTCTATTTTTCCGGCATCATGTCGCGCTTGGTCTGCGGTGACCAAATTGAAAGCATGAATCTCAGATTCTCTAGCACTGATTCGCTTCAAATATTCTTCGACTACTTCACTTGCACTTAATGTGCCACCGCTGACACCAGATGCAATTTCAACAAGCTTTTGCATTTGTTAAACGTCAAATCCAATAGTTGGTGGCACTCTAAAGCGTCCGCTCTCGGCAGTGGGTGCTTGACCAAGAACTTCATCGCGATCTAGCGATGGCGCAATGACATCTTCGCGCAACACATTTTTAAGTGGATATGGCTGCGTCATCGGCTCAACATCCGCAAGATCTAAAGCGTCAATGTCGCGAAAGTGCTCGAGCATTCCAGCAAGTTGCGCCGTCATTTTTTCTGCCTCGTCTGTAGTCAGGCTCAGCCGAGCAAGTCGCGAGACTTTAATTACTGTTTCTTGAGAAATCTTTTCGGCCACGGCTTTAATTCTACGAGCCGATCGATAATTAGATACACGACGGCAAGCGTAAAAACCACGATTGATGTCCATTGATTTAATCTCATACCACCAAAATGTTTTGCTGTATCAACTCTCAACGACTCTACGAAAAACCTCAAAAACGTATAACCGGCTACATACATCGCAAAAAGCCGTCCGTCTCGCGGGCTCCATTTTTGATCAATCTTGATTAAGGCAACACAAATAAGTAGACAACCGAGTGACTCATATAAAAATGTCGGATGAAAAGTCGTTCCGGCCGCAAAGCCCGCAGACTTTGCTTTGGCAGCAGAAATTTCTAACGCCCACGGCAAAGATGTTGGTTTTCCGAAAAGTTCTTGATTGAACCAATTTCCCCACCGACCAATTGATTGAGCAAGGGCGAGACCAGGTGCGACACAAGTTAGGCCAACGGCTATTCCAAGTTTGCGTTGACGCGCGACAAAGATTCCAGCGATAACACCAACAGAAATTCCGCCCCAGATACCAAGTCCACCTTGCCAGATTTTCACAACATCAAACCAATGCCCGCGAAATCTCTCTACGTCGGTGAGCACGTGATATGCGCGAGCGCCAACAATGCCGATTGGTACCGCTGTCATCGCGATTGAACCTGCATCATCTGGGTGCCCTACACCACGCTCCAGCAAACGTTTTTTAAATAACCAAACTGCAGCGACAACACCAAGCGCAATCATGAGTCCATAAGCGTTGAATCGCAACGAGAAAATTTCTATCGAGCCAGCAGATGGACTCGGCAAAGATGTAAGCACTGAAGTCATAATAGATTTCTTTTGCTAAGCCGAACGAATTGATTCAATTGATGTAAGGATCGTTACTGCTGCCAGGTTCACTCCACCATTCACTTGGATAACTAGTCTCCTGCCAATCCGCAAATGGATAAATGCAATTCACAGGGCACGCAGGCAAACATTTGTCACAACCGCTACACAATTCTGGAATAATCACGACGTCGGTTCCAAAATTAAAAATCGCACCAAATTGTGGTGGGCACGCTCGAAGACAAGCGTCACAATTGATGCACTCAGGCATCTCAATGCGAACTGGTGGATTTAGCCATTTCTCATTACGTTGATGCAGCACAATTCGCTCTTCACGTGTCGCGCTCATAGAAATAGAGTTTAAACAGCAGTTGCTGTAACTGACTTATTGCTGGTCTACTTGATATGTGACAACTGCAAAGCGTCAGGTTGAAATGGCTGCCATCACTTCGCTCGCACCCGTAGCGGCACTGTTTCCGACCTGGCTTGTCGCAATCGGAATCCTGTGGATCCCATTTTGGCGCTTTACCGATGTTTCATATTCGCTGTTTGCGTTCGCATCAATCGCAATGGGAATAGTTTTATTTTCTAAATCTGTACAGAAAATATTTCTAGCGCGCCTGCTAGGTGCACGACAGCCGAACAATGCAGAGGCGGCAACTTTGTATCAAGCCTGGCGACGAGTTGCCAAAGCGAATCACATTTCACTTGACAGTTTTGTTTTGAAAGTCGTGGATACTGGTGAGATCAATGCTTTCGCCTCTGGCGGACACTTGCTTGTCGTCTCATCGTTCGCCGTTAACCAACTTGACAACAATGAACTGACCGGTGTTCTCGCTCATGAACTAAGCCATCATCTTGGTTCTCACACTGTTGCATTAACGATCGCGCAGTGGCTGAGCATGCCGATTTTACTGTTAGCGAAAATTGGGTTCTTCTTGCAGTTTATTGCTGAAGCAATTACAAATACTTTTGGTTCGCGGTTGAGAATTACTCGACTCATTGGCTTGCTTACCGCAGCGGCACTGACTGTCGTCTCTTCACTATTTGTGGCAGGACTCGTCGTTGCACAATCACTAAGTAACGCAGTCGGGCACGGATCAGAGTTTCAAGCAGACAGACGCGTTGTTCAAATGGGATTTGGGCGTGAACTGTTGACTGCATTAAAGCGCGTAGAAACTGACTCATACTTTTTTAATGAAGTATCAAAAAGCTCATTAATTGTTTCATCACACCCGCCAGTCGAAGAACGTATCAAGCGACTTGAGTCTTTGATGCGAATTGAAGATCCGTTTAGATGACTAGTTCAAAACTCTTTGAAAATAAATTAAATCGATTAGTTCTCGCTCTAGTAGCGGGACTTACTGTTGGATTCTCGCTTCCGCCCTGGGGATGGTGGCCATTGTCAGTTTTAGGTTGCGCACTATTTTTTCAGATGACAAAAGCCGTCCAGAACTCTTCCGAACAATTTCTAATCGGCTTTGTATTTGGCTTTGCTTGGTTGGCACTTGGCATGAGCTGGATGTGGTTTTTAACAGCACCTGGTTACTTTGTTGCAGCGCTTTTATTTGCAGGTTTTCATGGCTTGGCCGAAGTCGTCGGCTCACGTTTCAACTCACCAATGTTTGCCAGACCAATCGCTCACACATTGGCAGAAGTCTTGAGATTTTCATTTCCGTTTGGAGGTGTTCCGCTAGCTACGTTGCCAATTGCAATTTCGCCGACTCGACTTGCTGACATCAGCGCCATCGGCGGACCGATCCTTGTGACATGGTTCGTGTTACAAACTGCGGCGTGCCTTGTTGGCTATTTCAATAGACGTCAAAGTCGCCAACCAGTCGCGATTATTTTATTACTTTTGATTATGTTGCAGATTTTTGGACAAAGTTTTAATTCAGTAAATACAACAAGTCAAACTTTGCGTATCGCAGCCGTGCAAGGTGGCGGACCACAAGGTGTACTAGCGATTAACACAAGCGCACGCGACGCATTTGATCGACACTTAAAAGTGACCAAAACTTTGCTAAAACAAGACAAGCTAGATGTTGTCTTGTGGCCAGAAAATGCGATTGATGTTACCGAATTTGCGAGTAGTCGTGAATATTTAGAAATTGCGAATGAGGCAAAGAGGCTTGACGCTCAATTCGTAGTTGGAGTCACCGAAGATGCAGGCACGAATCGTTTCACCAATGCCCAAATCGTTGTACAACCAAATGGTGACATCACATCGCGGTACGACAAAGTTCGTCGAGTGCCGTTTGGTGAATACGTGCCGCCAGGTTTGCGAAGTTTTCTCAAATCTATTGGTGCTCCAGTAAATCAAATACCTAGCGATGCAGTTGCTGGTCAAGAACCCGCGGTGCTTAATCTGAAACAGACTGATGTCGCTGTAGTTATTTCTTGGGAGGCTTTTTTTGCTGGGCGCGCAAATAGCGGTGTCGAATCTGGTGGAACAATTCTTCTTAATCCAACTAATGGGTCGAGTTACACAGGCACGATTTTGCAGTCGCAACAGTTAGCAACTAACTCACTTCGAGCGCGTGAAACTGGTCGTTGGACAATTCAAGCTGCAACTACCGGTTTTAGCGCGGTGATCACTCCGCAGGGCGAAATCACCCAAAGACTTGGCATCGGAGAAGCAAAAGTGATCGTTGCGGATGTTCCACTAAATACTGGTCGAACTATTTATTCATATCTTGGTGATGGTGTGTTTATAATTTTGCTCATAACTAGCTTAATTTTTTGCCGGCCAGTGCGACGCACCAAAAGTCAAAATGACCACTGACGATCTCGTTATCGCTAGCGACAATGTGCGTTGCATAGTTAGCCCAAATGCAGGTGGTCGGTTGTCATCAATTATCGCTTTCGGCCGAGAATTGCTGATAATCAAAAATGACGAAACAAATCTGCAAAAGTGGGGTTGCTACCCGATGGCACCATGGGCAGGTCGAGTTCGTAACGGAGTTTTCACGCATCAATCAAATCAACATCAACTTGAAATCAATATGCATCCTCATGCAATTCATGGAACTGTTTTAGATCGACCATGGAAGCTAATTGACTCTGATTCTTCAAGCGTTGTCATGAAAATAGATCTTGGTGCTAACTGGAGATTTGCAGGTGAAGCGACTCAAACTATTTCGCTAATTAACGACGTGATCGAGTTTCGCCTAATGGTTGAAACTGATGATCCATCGATGCCTGCACAAGTTGGATGGCACCCATGGTTTGCTAGGCCATGCACATTGAAGACTGATTTTTCAAATATGTATCTTCGTGACGAATTCGGTATTCCAACTGGAGAAAAAATTGCACCGCCACCTGGCCCATACGACGATTGTTTTTCGGGCTCGCTAACTACGCCAACGCTCAATTTTGCTAACAAAGTGAAACTCGAAATTCAAACTGACTGCTCTCACTGGGTCGTCTACGACGAACCGCAACATGCAATATGTGTTGAGCCTCAATCTGGTCCGCCCGATGGATTCAACATTGAACCGCTGGTGATCACCCCAGATATTCCACTCACCCGATTTATGAGGCTTGTAATTAGCGAACTATAAAACAAGTGTGTTGTTGGTTCGCTAATAGATTGGCCAAACACGAAACGGTAGGATTTAATAATGACGAAACCGTTTGATGTCAACGGCCCGTTGCGAATCGCTTACCTTACATACCGCGGCAAACCACATGTTGGCGGACAGGGCGTTTACACGCGTCATCTAACAAAAGCGTTAACCGATCTAGGTCACCATGTTGAGGTTTTCAGTGGTCAGCCATATCCGGTCCTAGATGAGAGAGTTCAGCTACATAAGTTGCCGAGCCTAGATATCTTCAATGATCACAACCCTGGGCGATTTCCTGCTTATTGGGAGTTAAACACATGGCCAAACTTTGTTGAGGCTGCACTTTTTCTCAAGGGCACATTTGGTGAACCGCTTTCTTTCAGCATGCGTGCCCACCAAGTTTTGAAGGAGCGAATAAATGACTTTGATCTGGTTCACGATAACCAATGTCTTGGAGCAGGAATATTGAAAATTGAAAAGATGATTCCAACAATTGTCACTTTGCATCATCCGATCACCAAAGATCGAGCACTCGAGATGGCCCACACACCAACTTGGTGGAAACGCAGAGCAATCGGTCGTTGGTATTCGTTCGTGTGGATGCAAGGCCGTGTCGCAAGCAAGATGCCACGCGTAGTTGTGGTGAGTGAAAATTCAATCAACGACATTCACACTGACATGGGGGTATCAAAAGATCGAATGCGACTGGTGCCGGTTGGTGTTGATCCGGATTTATTCAAACCAATTGCATCTATAAAAAGAAAGCCTGCCCATCTAATTACGACAGCGTCGGCCGATGTGGCTTTGAAAGGCTTGTCATTTTTACTTGAGGCTGTTGCAAAGCTTCGCACCGAGCGAGAAATTCATTTAACAATCATCGGTAAACCTCGAGATGGAGCAAGTGCTGATCTAATCAAATCACTCGGACTGCAAGACTGCATAAGTTTTGTGTCAGGTGTAACCGATGAAGAAATTGTTGAGCTTTACGCGCAAAGCGAACTCGCAGTTGTGCCAAGCCTCTACGAAGGATTCAGTCTTCCGGCAATTGAAGCAATGAGCACAGGCATATGTTTGGTTGCCACCACTGGCGGCGCACTTCCTGAAGTTACAGGAAATGATGGTGAAACAGTTTTATCGTGTGTTGCCGGTGATGCAGATGCACTTGCTGCAACAATTCGACGCGGACTCGACGACAAACAGTTGCGCGAAAAAGTTGGGCTAGCTGGACGTGTAAGAGTTGCCGAGCGATGGTCATGGCGACATTGCGCACAATTAACTGTCGATCAATATCGCGAAGTCTTGTCAATGCCTGACAACCAGCGAAAAATTGCAAAACGGTTAAGCGCTTAAAATGCTGACGATTAGATTTGACAGGCTAAATCTAAAACCAGGTGATGCATTTTTGGATGCCGGCACTGGCTTTGGCCGGCACGCCTTTGAGGCTGCTCGACGTGGGGCTCGCGTGATCGCACTCGACTATGCCCAGCAAGAAGTTGAAACCACCCGTGCAACTTTTGCAGCAATGTACCAAGCGGGAGAACTCGACCCGAGTTCGTTTACGGGTGTTGTGCGCGGCGACGCAACTTGTCTACCGTTTGACAATGCAACATTTGACTGCATTGTGACTTCTGAAGTTCTAGAACACATTGACGATGACACGGCAGCGATCAGCGAACTCGTTCGAGTTTTGCGCCCTGGTGGTGTGCTCGCAGCAACCGTGCCTTCATGGTTTCCTGAAAAAATAAATTGGGCACTTTCTGACGAGTATCACGCACCATTTGTCAAAGGTGGCCACGTGCGGATTTATCGAAGTAGTGAACTACGCAAAAAAATTTCTCAAGCAGGGCTTGAAGTCGGCGACTCACACAAAGCACACGGGTTGCATTCGCCCTACTGGTGGTTGCGCTGTGCGGTTGGTCCACAACGCGAAGACAACAAAGCAGTTGCGTTATATAAAAAATTTCTTGAATGGGACATCATCTCTGCGCCACTGATTACTCGCGCACTTGATCGTACGCTCAGCCCTGCGATTGGCAAGAGTTACGTGGTCTACGCAAAAAAACCAAGAGTAGTCAGCAACTGACATGTTTAATATTTCAGGTAATAATATTTCTGCTAAAACTCTGGCTCCACTAACTCTTGACGAACTTTCGTTGACTGCTGACTCAATCGCAAAACTTCAGCTTCCAAATGGAATGATTCCGTGGTTTGAAAATGGCCATTGTGACCCTTGGAACCACGTTGAGACAGCAATGGCGCTCGATGTTATGGGTCGACACGACAATGCTCGACTTGCCTACGAATGGCTGAGAACATCTCAACGATCTGACGGTTCTTGGTTTAATTATTTTCACAGCGACGGCAGAATCGAAGAGACAAAGCTTGATAGCAATGTCTGTGCGTACATCGGCACAGGGCTTTGGCATCACTGGTTGTGTACACAAGATCGCGAAACATTAAAACATTTTTGGCCAATGCTTGAAAGTGCAATGACTTGGGTTCTCGAAATGCAACGTAGTGACGGCACGATACTTTGGGCCCGAGAGGAGAATGAAAGACCATGGGACTACGCACTGCTAACAGGTTGCTCATCAATTCGTCATGCACTAATTTCTGCCAGCAAGATTGCGGCTCTACTAAATACAACTAGACCTGAATGGATTGAAACCGCTACACAAATCGATCTAGTGATTCAAAATAACCTCAATGCATTTGAGCCCAAAGATCGTTGGGCGATGGACTGGTACTACCCCGTACTTACAGGAGCGTTAACTGGTGATGCTGCGAAATCTCGGCTGGCAGAACAATGGAATATATTCGTGATGCCAGAACTTGGAGTTCGCTGTGTGAGTGACGAACCTTGGGTGACGGCTTCGGAAACTGCCGAGTGTTCTCTGGCATATTCTGCAATCGGCGACTTTGATACTGCGCAGTATCTTTTGAACACAACTATTCAACATCGAACCATTGACGGATCATATTTAACTGGACTTGTCTACCCGAATAAAGTTGTGTTTCCCGCTGATGAGCGATCTGCATATACCGGAGCAGCAATAATTTTGGCGGCTGATTCACTCGTTGACATCTCACCGGCATCTCGAATTTTCAAATATGACGAATTAGATAGCTACTAACCCGCTATTTTGGTTCGCTGCAAAATTCTTAGCGAACCAGTTGCAGATATTTCGACAAATTCACCAGAGTCAAGTGCAGCCTTGTAAATATATTTATATGGTGCTTGACCCCCATCTTTGGGATCTGCGAATACATCATGAATTGCCAAAAATCCATTAATTGCAATTTTCGGCACCCAACCTAAGTAGTCACTTCGAGTTGGTTCGTCACCGTGTCCCCCATCAATGAAACAAAAAGCCAAATTTGCTGACCATTGACTGCTGATAACTTTTGACTCGCCCACAATCGGGATTACAACATCACAGAGTCGTGTCCTTCGCAAAGTCGCTAGCAAACTCGGCAAAGTGTTTAATTGATTAGTTGCTACGTCAAGCAACGACCTGTCGAACCACTCCCAGCCCTGCTGATTTTCTTCACTACCGAAATGATGATCAATCGCAAAAACTTTGGTTTGATGTTTTCGTGCAGCCGCACCAAGCCAAACAGTCGACCGTCCACAATATGTTCCGATTTCAACAATCGGCAACTTTGGCAACTCACGACAAGCGACACATGCTGCAAGATAAAGCGCATCGCCCTCATCTGCAGGCATGAAACCTTTAGTTGCCAAAGCCTCAACTCTTAGAAATTTATCCATCACAGTTTTATTATGACTTTAGAAAATCACTGAATTCGCGTTGCCACTGCGACTTCCAGTCGGTCGAAAAGTTTGCAAATTTTTCAGCGAAGTTTGTCCGAGCTAACTGAACATCTGTGGAGAGCCACCAGCTTTGAACATTTCGATCAATTTTGTTGGCATGTATTGCGGCACTTCTGCCAGAAGTGTGCAGGATTCCAACTTGAGTAAGTGCTTCGATTAGAGATTTAGCGTCAGACCTGAACTTGTATGCATCCGGATCATAGAAACAAATCGTTGGCGTATTTGTGCCCAGCGTTTCGAGCCATGAAGTGCCCAAATAGCTGTGAAACACAATTCGGCTGACTGAATACTGACTGAAAATATCACCAGTGTTGCCGAATTGAGCAGCAGGATTAGCAGTGACAATCGCTTGACGCTGCGCGTCTCCATAATCACCGGGAAACATTCTGATCTTTAATTCAGTTTTGCTTTCACGTATTTTTATAAACTCAGAAACTTGGTCATACATAGTCTGCAGCGTGCCCGGCAATGGAAAGTACTGCAAACGATAAATCTGCGGTGGCTGATCAAAGCAAATCAGCGAGTCACAAGATTTTTTTTGACTTCGTGGTGAAGTAATTAATGGTGAAAGTACACGCGTGCGCGCATCTCCACGACTCCAACCCCAAGTGAAATAAGTGTCGGCAACTCTGCATTCAAATCTCTCTCCTACATGTAAATCATCCAACCCATACCAGCCACCATGTTGGTGGTAGTGCAACTTTGTGCCGAGTTCACACCACTCGGCAGCCAAAATTTTGAATTCAATGTGGTTCCACAAAGACTGCGAGGAGTACAAGTGATCAGGTCGATTTGGTCGCGCTTCAACGACATGTCGTCGAATTGGCTCAAAGGCTTCAACTAATGACGCAGGAAGAAAGACGCTAATTAACGCACGACTAATTTCAGAAAGTGAAGAATTGCTATCAATTTTCGAAATCTTGCTCTCTCGCCATGCACTGTCTGGCGAGACTTCAACTAGATATTTGATTTCTAATTCGTCATGCGCAGCCCACGCACGCCATGAAGCCATTGCGCCAACCCACGAAAGCGGAATTCGCCCTGAAAATGGTCGTACAAAGAGAACTCGCGCCGACTTCGCAGATCTCAATACACGCAGCAGGCTCACAATTATTTTGTCACGGCGCCCACCCGAAACTGAGTTTTTAATGACTATTGCATCTGTTGCAACCAACACCCCAGGGGTACCAATTTCGGTTAGTGCGCGCAAAGTTTTTAAAGTCAGTGCCGGCAATTTTGCGTAATCCGAAAAGAATTCGAGAGTTGTCCGAATGGTTTGAAAATTGACTTTTGAAGAGTCGTCTTCACTAGAACCTTCACTAGCACCTTCACTAGAACCTTCACTAGCACCTTTACTAGCACCAGCTTTTGCAAGCGACTCAATTTCTGATTTCAAGTCTTGTGTTGCAACATACACGAGGTGCAAATAACGTTCGACAAAATCGCCCAACAAAATGTCGTAGTACCGCTCAGAGCGCACTACCCCGTGATAGTCGTCTAAAAGTTTTTTGATTCGGTCAAATAAGACTGGTCTAGCTCTTTCAATTTCATCGAGTCCAGCACTAACTCGATGTGCGTTCCAGACGATACTCACTGGTTCAATCGTACCCGTGACCTACGACTAACAGAAGAAATCTTGAGTCAAGTGAACAAACATAATTACGTGTCAGAATAGAGCAGTGCAATCACCACTTGATGACCTCATAAAATTATTAGATCTTGAAGTTATTGAAGTAAATATTTTTCGCGGTTTATCGCCTGACGAAAGTCGGCAAAGAGTTTTTGGCGGTCAAGTTGCAGGCCAAGCATTAATTGCTGCATCACGAACAGTTGATGACAAATCACGACATGTTCATTCACTACACGCATATTTTTTGCGCCCTGGTGATCCGACTGTGCCGATTCTTTACGAAGTTGATCGCATTCGTGACGGCAAAAGTTTTACGACTCGTCGTGTGATTGCAATTCAACATGGCAAAGCGATTTTTAACTTACAGGCAAGTTTTCAAATTCACGAAGAAGGTTTGGAGCATTACATCTCTATGCCGAGCGATTTACCAAAAGCCGAGACACTCCCAGACTTCAAAGAAAGAATGGCTCCGTATAAAGAGCAAATGGGTGATTGGTACGATCGCCCAAGACCAATTGATTTAAGGTATATCGACTCTGATCCGATCTCGAGAAAAAAGAAGGTAAGTGCGGGTCAGAAACTTTGGATGCGTGCTGATGGAAAACTTCCAGATGATCCGGTGTTGCATGCGTGCATCGTTACATACGCGAGCGATATGTCACTACTAGACACCACACTTCTACCGCATGGTCGCTCGTGGACTGACCAAGGAGTACAGATGGCGAGCCTCGATCACGTTATGTGGTTTCATCGACCGTTTCGAGCAGATGAGTGGCTACTCTACGACCAACTTGCAATTTCATCATCTAACGCCCGTGGCATCGCCAGTGGCTCAATTTTTGCAGAGTCTGGCGAACTAGTGGTAACCGTTGTACAAGAGGGACTTACACGACTAGTTATCTAGTTAGCTGATTACTCATTTCGTTCTCGGCGCGAGTCCATAAATAACGAACGCAACTCAGAGAAGTTCTCAATGCAATGACCAGCACCGAGAACCACGGCTTCAAGCGCATCGTTTGAGAGAATTACTGGGACGTTTGTATCCATTGCGATGCGCTCTCCCATTCCAGTTAGAAGTGCTCCGCCACCAACCAAATACATTCCTCGCTTGAGAAAATCTTGCGCTAACTCCGGAGGAGCAGTCCCAAGACAACGAATTACCGAGTCAACCATCTGAGTCACAATCGGATTAATTGCTTCACGAATTTCGGCATCAGTTAAAACAACGGTCTTAGGTAAACCCGAAACTAAATCTCGTCCCCGCACTTCTGCATCGGTAAGATTTGGCATCGGGATTGCAGTTCCGATTGTTTTTTTTATCATCTCGGCAGTGCGTTCACCAATTGCAATGCCATGACTACGACGCACATACGCTTGAATCTCGGTGTCAATATCAAAACTTCCAACACGCACTGCCTCAAGGGCAACGATGCCTCCCAAACTGATAACTGCAGTCTCGGTTGTTCCACCTCCGATGTCGATAACCATGTTTCCAACGGGTTGGTCAATCGGTAAGTCTGCACCAATCGCTGCAGCAATTGGTTGCTCAAGTAACTGTGCATCAGCCGCACCCGCTCGGCGTGTTGCATCTGTAACAGCTCGACGCTCAACTTCGGTAATTGCTGACGGCACACAAATCAAAACTTTAGGACGAGAGAATCGAGACACACCAGCACGTTGCAGTAACATTCGAATCATTTTTTCGGTGACTTCGAAGTCGGTTATCGCACCACCACGCAATGGGCGAACGGCAACGATGTTTCCTGGCGTTCGTCCGATCATTTCCCAAGCCTGTTCACCGTGAGCCAGAACCTCTCCGGTGCGGCGATTTACAGCAATCACAGTCGGTTCATTTATAACAATTCCGTCGCCTTTTCTATAAACGAGGGTGTTTGCAGTACCGAGATCAATTGCAAGATCTTTAGTCATTATTGATTCTCACTTGCATTTCGTTCGTTGACGTCGCGCAACTGCCTGCGAACTTTGTCGCGCGACAGACTTGAGAGCGCATTTAGATGACGATGAAAAGCTTCGGGGCCTTGGGGTGAAGATGGCTTTCGTTCTTGAGTTAAAACCAAAAACGCAAGTGCACACGCACTGACGATTGAAACTGCGGCAAAAAGAACCGCAAGTGAAGAGGCCGCAAAAATCATTATCAGACCGAACTATCTACAGCACGACTATTTCGCGGGCGAGAAATCTCATTGCTATTTGTGCCCCAATCGGAACCTTGTTTCCAATGTTCTTGTTTCCAAATCGGCACTGATTCTTTTAACGTGTCAATTGCAAATTGCGCAGCCGAAAAAGCCTCTGGACGATGAGGCGACGACACTGAAACTAGAACTGATGACTCACCGAGAGTGAGATTTCCCACTCGATGGATTAATGCAACTCGTCCGAGGTCGGTCCACCGCACACGCATCTCATCAACTATTAACTGAAGTTTTGAAATTACTTGGGCGTTGTACGCCTCATAGGTCAGTGAAGTGACATCTGTTCGGCCTTCTGCATGATCGCGCACGACCCCAGAAAAAACAACCACAGCTCCACAAGAAGGAAGTACAGACCAGTCGTAAACGTCGCCGACCTTCAAAACATTTTCAGTTAATTCAAGCCAAGTATCGTCGTTCTTAAGAATTTGCTTATTCGACATCGTTTTTAAGTGTACGGTCTGCGTAGCATCAGTCCATGTCTCAGGATCCACATGAGCAAGAACCATTGGGAATACCTTTTTTCTCGGAGATCGTAAAGGCGATGTCAAGTCAAGCCCCAGTTCAGTGGGATATGGCGCGCCAGTTTGCGATGACAACTGCGACGAATTCAACTTCAAATACAACTAGCGAACCAAATGTTGACCCGGCCGACCGGATTGCAATTCAGCAACTCGCTGCTGTTGCCGATCTGCATGTTCGCGACGTAACTGGTTTGGTAACCAGCCAAACGGGAGAGGTGCCCCACATCGATGTTGTGAATCGATCAATGTGGGTACACCACACACTCATTGCATACAAACCGCTATTTACAGAATTCGCAACTTCTATTTCTGGACAAACAGTTATACAACCAGTCGGCTTAGAAAGTGAATTAAGTCAGACAGATCACACGGGCGAGATCAACGCGATGATGGGCAACCTAATAAAAATGATGGCTCCAGCGATGCTCGGTATGTCAGTCGGTTCGATGATTGGTCAACTCGCATTACGCGCATTCGGACAATACGATTTGCCGTTACCACGCGAACCACACGAGCAACTTTTATTTGTTGCGCGCAACTGCGAAGAGTTCGCCGAAGATTGGAGTATCAACATCTCTGATATGCAAATGTGGCTGCTTGTGCAAGAACTTACTTTTCATGCCATTTATCAGAATCCAATTGTTCGCACCACAATCACTGATGCAGTTAAAAAACATGTAAGCGGATTCAGACCTAGCCCAAGTGCGCTCGCTGAACGGTTAAGCAAGATTGATGTAACTAGCAACGACCCAGCCGCGATGATGCAAAAACTACTTGGTGATCCAAGTTTGCTGCTTGGCGCAGTGCGATCACCAGAACAAGAAATACTTGCACCAAAACTTGACGCGATGATAAGTGCGATAGTGGGATATGTTGATCATGTTGTCGACACTGTTGCCGAACGAATTATCGGTACTGGTGCCCAAATCGCAGAAGCCGTACGCAGGCGCAGGGTCGAGGCTCGCTCTCAAGATCAATTTGTTGAACAACTTCTCGGCTTGCGACTGACCACCAACCAAATTGATGAAGGTCATGCATTTATCAGTGGAGTAATTGAACGCGCGGGTTTCGATGGTCTCGCAGGATTGTGGCTAAAGCCTGGAAATTTACCAACGCCTAATGAAATTGTGGCGCCAGGTTTGTGGTTAGAAAGAATTAACTTTTAGGCACTACAAAATCAGCTGAAAGAAAATATATCAATCCCGTCGCACTTGCAACACCAACGATTGCGAAACCGACTGCGCCAGAAAATGTAAAAACTACTGCGGCTAAGCCAGAGCCAACCCAAACAAGTTGGTTAATCGTTTCGAACTTAACGAAAGTTCGGGCGCGATTTGCGTCTGGTGCTTCACGCTGGATGATTGATTCGAACGCCAAACGACCAATTGAGCCCATGCCATTACAAACTGCGATCAAAACGATTCCGGCAGTAATACCACCGAACACGCCAGCGAGCACTCCAGTCACACTGATCACCGTTAGTGAAACAGTCATCATTGTTCGCTCAGAAATCAAACGACGCAACATCGGTGAGATTGCGTTGGCGAGCATTGTCGCAAGCGACGATAAGCCAAGTGCCAACGCAAACCAAGCGGTACCTGCCCGTTCATCACGCAACCAAAACGCAACATGAAAAAACAAGAAGCCAATTATTCCGCGCAGAAGCATCATTGATAACGCTGCGTGACGTACGCCCGAACCGTGTAGTTCGCTAATTTCAGCGTCGTCAATTGTTTTAGGTGTTGTCGCGATATTGCGTGGTAACTGGAGTGATACGAGTCCTGCTAATCCAAACATCAATGCCGACATTGAGAGCGTTAAACGCGAATCAACTAGTTGTAGCAATCCAGCTGGCACAGCGGCACCGAACCCAATCAAGCCGGCAAGCAATCCCAAACTTCCATTTGCGGCTACTAACTCTTGATCACTGCTCACCAGTGTCGGAACTAATGCAGTTTTACTGACAGCGTATGTTCGCGAAAGTACAAGTGAGATAAACGCAAGTGGAAATAGCGCGACTGAATTAATTCGCGGAATCATTAACAAAACAGTGACGCATCGCAAAACATTGACTATCAGCACAGTGATCCGCCTCCCACCAGGGACACGATCAATTACTGGACCAATGAATGGTGCGATCACTGCAAACGGTGCGAGGCTGATCGCCAGAAACATCAGAACTTTACTGCGTGCAGCATCCGGGCTAATAGATAGAAAAAGAGAATCAGCGAGCGCGATCGCAAACGCGGCTTCACCGCATGCAGTAAGTGCGTGAACTCGACCGAGTCGTCTAAGTGGTGATGCTGGTGTAAGCCCTGAGCTCGAAATTGCTATGCGACTATTTTCTCGTATTTATAGCCAAGTCCGCGGATGGTCACAACTAATTGTGGTTCTGACGGCTCTTTTTCAATTTTGGCACGCAGTCTCTTGACATGGACATCTAAAGTTTTCGTGTCACCAAAATAGTCAGAACCCCAAACCCGGTCAATCAAAGTTTCACGTGTCAATACGCGTCCAGCGTTAGACATCAAGATGTAGAGCAATTCAAATTCTTTTAGCGGCAGTTTTGTAACATCTCCACGGATAGTCACAACATGTTGTTCAGGGTCAATTGAAATGCTTCCTATTGCGACTGTTCCAACTCCTGCGACTTCGTCGCCTGTGCTCGAAAGTGCTCCACGACGAAGTGCCGCGCGTAATCTCGCGACTAGTTCTCTGAGTCGATATGGCTTAACAATGTAGTCATCTGCGCCAACTTCAAGGCCCACAACAGTGTCAATTTCTGCACCTTTGGCTGAAACCATGATGATCGGTACTGTGCTCTTTTTTCGAATTTCACGACAAACATCTGTGCCAGAGATTTTTGGCAACATCACATCTAACAACACAGCATCTGGACGAACTGCATCAAATACTGCGAGTGCTTCTACGCCGTCGCGCGCAACCTCTACGCGAAAACCTTCGCGCTTTAGACCGACTTGAAGTGCTTCAATAAATGATTCTTCATCATCAACTACCAGAATTGTCGGCAAAGAGTTACTTATACTCATATTAAAGCTCCTGTTTTATTTGGTTCTAGATTTGTCGGTTCTGCCGAAACCTGCGGAAGTCGAATAGTAAAAGTTGAGCCGACTCCTTCTTCTGAGACAACTTCAATTGTGCCACCATGTTCTAAAACTATGTGACGAACAATCGAGAGACCTAAGCCAGTTCCTCCTGTGGCCCGACTTCGAGCTTTATCAACTCGATAGAAGCGCTCAAAGATTCGATCTTGATGCTGTTTTGATATACCGATTCCGTGATCCGTTATCGCCACGACAACTTCTTCACCGACAATTGAGCTTGATACCGAAACTATCCCACCTGGTTCACTGTATTTAATTGCATTATCAACGAGATTTGAAAAACCCGATACCAATTGTGATCTATCGCCAAGCACATTTAGTTGTGATGCACCAGTTAATGAAAGCCCGATACCTTGTCGCTTTGCGGCATGTTGATTAGTGCTTACAACCTCGACGAGTACCGGTGCAAGATCAACTTGGGTCCAATCTTCGGTCCCACTGAATTCAATTCTCGATAAGTCGAGCAGGTCGTCCACGATTCGCGCCATACGATGAGATTCAGAAACAATTCTCTCCGCAAGTCGCCAAACCACTTCAGCCTCGGTCTCACCATTTAAAGAATCGGCTAGCGCAGCAACTGCGCCAATCGGAGTCTTCAATTCGTGACTCAAATTAGCAACGAAGTCGGTTTGCACGGTTTCAATTCGTGACTTCGCTGTGATGTCTTCAACAGTTACGAGTATGTATTCGTTATTTAGATTATTACCACGAATTTGAAGAAACCGTGTTGTTCCTGCAACCGCCTCAAGGATTCGACTTCCCGCACCTTCGTGCTCAACTTGCTTAATCATCTCGTCAACTGCTTGATCAATTAAAATATCTACATATCTAATGCCAGTCATCGCACTGGCAGCTTTATTTCTGAACTTATGGTTCGAGTTGTTATCGACAACAACCACGCCGGTTTCTAGAAAATCAAGAATCTCAAACAGTTGCACGAAACTATCTCGCGTGTTCGACTTCGTTACAGAACTCTCATTAGTCAATGCAAGCTGAATTTCTCTGGTTGATCGTTTTGAAATCAAAAAAGCAATTGCAGTAGCCATTAAAACGCCAACTAAAAAGTAAACGACGCCCATATCAAAACTTAAATTGAACTAATTCTGCTCAAGATTCAAAGTAAATTCTCCAGTTTGATCGCCGATACGAGCTTTGTAACGATTAATGCCGTCACGTTCTCGAACCCAGCCCGTCACGATGAATCGTGTTCGCTCACTCACGTTGACTGCGTGGTCGCCAATTCGTTCGTAAAAGCGAGCAACAACTGCCAATTGCACAGCAACTTGAAGGTCGATTTTAGAGTTCGAATGCGATTCAAAAATTTGCTGAATGAATTGGCGATGCAAACTATCTAAGTATGAATCCATGTCGTCAATTGCTGCGGCCTTAGCGGAATCATTTTCTTCAAATGCTTCCATTGTTGACGCAAACAACTTTTGTGCCTGTTCGCTCATCTTAGAAATTACCCCGCGCAACATAGGGTCAATACTGTGGCCATAAATACGGCGGGCCGCTTTACATATGTTCACAACAAGATCGGCGGAGCGCTCAAGTTCTCCGGCAATTTTAATAATTGCAATAACTTGGCGAAGGTCGGCGGCAACTGGCGCCTGAAGTGCCAATATTTCAAAACACAAAGCCTCAAGTTCGGCAGATCGAGCATCAAACTCATCATCTGCCTGAACGAGATAATCAGCGCCCTCAAGATCTCCACTCAACAAAATTGCTGTCGCGCGCGGAATGGATTCAGTTAAAGAAGCCCCTAAGCGAATTACCTCGGCACGC
>Ga0214921_10003913_pt1 | contig 22436 bp, 22 predicted proteins | sample LL1505_MetaG_FD_177992 | JGI IMG/M metagenome (GOLD analysis project Ga0214921, IMG submission 177992) | Freshwater microbial communities from Lake Lanier, Atlanta, Georgia, United States - LL-1505 | ecosystem: Environmental > Aquatic > Freshwater > Lake | place: USA: Georgia | collected... | reverse complement strand
ATCTGCACCATTCATGAACATGAGCCTTATCTACTAGCGAGCAGCGTAATACTCAACCACAAGCTGAACTTCACAAGTGATTGGAACTTCAGCACGCTTTGGGCGACGAACTAGGGTTGCCTGAAGCTTGTCTAGTTCAACGCTTAGGTAACCAGGAACTGGAGGAAGAACATCAACGTGACCTCCGGCAGCAGCAACCTGGAAAGGTTCGGTTGATTCGCTCTTCTCGTGAACGTGGATCATCTGACCAACCTTCACACGAGCTGAAGGACGGTCAATTCTTAGACCATCTACCAAGATGTGGCGATGAACAACCATCTGACGAGCCTGAGCCATTGTTCTGGCGAAACCAGAACGTAGCACTAGAGCGTCAAGGCGCATTTCTAGAAGCTCAACTAGGTTTTCACCAGTTAGACCCTCTTGACGCTTTGCGTCGTTGAAAGTCTTGCGAAGCTGTGCTTCACGGATACCGTACTGTGCGCGTAGACGCTGCTTCTCACGAAGACGAACGGCGAAGTCGCTGTCTGCCTTTCGCTTGGTGCGACCGTGCTGACCTGGAGCGTATGGACGCTTCTCTAGGTACTTTGCTGCTTTTGGAGTTAGGGCAATACCCAATGCGCGTGACAAACGGGTCTTGCTTCTTGTGCGTGTGGTTTTAGACACGTATTCCTTTCGGGAAATATATAGGTTTACTAAAAGTTTTGTGCCTGGTGGATCTTGGCTAAATAAGATTCACTCACCGGTCGAACAACTCGCAGCCATGCGTTGTTCAGGTCGGCAACCTCTAAATCTTAGCAGTTTAGGCGAAAAGAAGCCAAGGGTTATTGCTTGCGCTTTAGAAATGGAAGGATCCGGCTCATGCGCTCAAGCAGTGTGTTTTCGAAGCCAATTGGCTTCGGCACGTAGTACTTCTTCAAGGCAACCGTTGGGACATACTCCTGAGCTGAAATACCTCCGTCGACATCATGCGGGTACTCGTAGCCGGGGTCCTTGCCCAGTGTTGCTGACCTTAGGTGTTTTGGAACAGCTGGGCTTAGTCCGCCTTCGACATCGGCTACTGCGGCATTGATGGCCTCATAGGCTCTGTTTGACTTAGGAGCTAGAGCTAGGTAGATCGTGGTCGAAGCCAGCGGGATGCGACCTTCTGGCATACCGATCTGGGCAACTACCTGCATGGTGGCATTTGCTATCACTAGGGCATTGGGATCGGCAAGCCCAATATCTTCAGAAGCCAGGATTACAAGCCTTCTAGCGATAAACCTTGGGTCTTCTCCCCCAACAATCATCCTTGCTAGCCAGTGGAGAGCCGCATCCGCATCAGACCCCCTCACTGACTTGATGAACGCACTAATAATGTCGTAGTGCTGGTCTCCATTGGCGTCGTATCTATTGAGTGCTTTGTTGATTGACGCCCTGACATCCTCATGTTCTATCTCAGAACGACCTGCGCGGATCACTAAGTTTGCAGCTGTTTCAAGGACTGTGAGAGCCTTTCTGGCGTCTCCACCTGACTGGCTAGCAATTAGCTCAAGGACCCCTATTGACGCTTGAACTTTACCTTCGAGCCCTCGCTCACTTTCAAGTGCTGATTTCAGCAGGATAACTAGGTCAGCATCATCGAGATTGACGAGTTCGATGACGGCTGCTCGAGAGAGTATGGCGGATGTGAGAGCAAAGCTCGGGTTTTCGGTTGTCGCGCCAATGAGGACTATTTCTCCGTCTTCCACAGCTTTTAGAAGAGATTCCTGCTGAACCTTTGAGAACCTATGAATCTCGTCGACGAAAACTATCGCAGCATCTTTACCTGCTTGGATGTCTGCAACGGAGGTTTGCATGGCAGAGCGCAAGTCAGCGATGGAGCTGTTGATAGCGGAAATTTCGATGAATCTTCGCGAATTGGAGTGAGCCAGCAACCTTGCCAATGTGGTCTTACCGGTTCCGGGTGGACCATAGAAAATCATGGATGGGATTGCCTGTATGCCCACAGCGGGATCTAAGTATTGGGCTAAAACTCCAGCTTTTCCTAGTACCTTTGATTGGCCAACAATCTCTCCTAGGTTCCTAGGACGCATCCTTGCCGCTAGAGGCATACCAATGGGAAAATCAAATAGGTCGTCAGTATTCACTATTCAAGGCTAAACCACTTGGACACTGCTCTAAAATCAAACAGAACACAAAATACGGAGGCATAAATTGGCTAAGACCACCAAAAGCACACTAGAGGCTGCAAAAAAGAGTCTGCAGGGTTTTGAAGCGAAGCAAAACGTTCTTGACCACAGAGTTAAGGTGCGTGCTCGTGATAACCGCCTTGCAGTGATCATCACAGCCGCAGTAGTTCTTTTCGCTTCTGCTTCTCAATATGTGTATTTCAACTTTGGTCCTGGTGTTCCACTGACAGCATGTATCAATTTCACTCAGACTCCGATTCCTACAGTTGGCGGTGAGAAATCTCCTGTGCAAATACCTGACGCAGCGATTTCGGAATGCCGCGACTGGACTGGAACAATGATTGTTAACAAGGCAAGCCTAGGAATTACCCTGCATGGAAAACTAGCACCTCAGGCAGTTGCGAATTTCGTTCAACTAGCAAACATCGACGGTTTCTACACAGGGATCAGTTGTCACCGTCTAACCACATCTGGAATTTATGTATTGCAGTGTGGCGACCCAGATGGAGATGGAAGCGGTGGCCCTGGCTACTCTTTCGGCCCTCTGGAGAACACGCCTAAAGCAACTGGTGATGAAGCACCAACCTACAAGAAGGGTTGGCTAGCAATGGCTAGGCAGAGCAACGGTGCAAACACCATGGGCAGCCAATTCTTTATCGTCTACGATGATTCAAAGATTCCAAATGATGCTGCTGGTGGATATACAGTTTTCGGAGAAGTTACCTCAGGTTTAGCTGGTCTTGACCCAATTATCAAGGCTGGCACTAAGGATGGCTCTGGTGATGGAAAGCCAAAGGTTAAGACGAACATTTCCACCATTACACTCAAGTAGAGAACAGCGAATAGGGAGCAATAAGTGTCAACACTCGAAATCAGTTTCGGAAGAGTCGATGAAACCGGCAACGTGTATGTAGTCGATGCTGGCGTCGAGCGTCTGATCGGTTCCCAACCTGCTATGACCATTGATGAAGCCGTAGCCTTCTACTCGAAGCGCTACCAAGATCTTGCAGACACGGTGAGAATTCTTGAACAGCGTGCGAAGGCTAAAGCTGACCCTAAGTCAATTGCCAAGTCTGCCGAAAAGTTGATTTCAGATCTTGCGTCGCCTGCTGCCCTTGGTGACTTAGAGGCACTAAGAGTGCGAGTGACTGCTGTGAAGGATTCCCTGGGAGAAGCTCTTGCAGAGTCAGCTGCGAAACATGCTGAAGCGGTTTCAGCTGCTGTAGTGGTCCGTGAGGCTATCGTTCTTGAAGCGGAAAAAATTGCTTCTCAAGACCCACAGAAGATTAACTACAAGAATTCAACAGTAAAGATGACTGAACTCTTTACCGCTTGGCAAGAGAACCAGAAATCTTCGGTCAAGATTCCTAAAGCTAAGGCTGATGAACTTTGGCAGAGATTCTCAAAGGCTAGAAATTCATTTGATGCGCACAAGCGTTCATACTTTGCTGCTGCTGACCAGGCAGCTAAAGCTGGTAAGCAAGCGAAACTTGACCTGGTAATCAAAGCTGAGGCGCTTGTTGCTAAGGGTGCCGAAGGTTCAGCAGAGTACAGGGATCTACTAACTGCTTGGAAAGCACTTCCTAAGACCAAACTAAAGACAGACGATGCACACTGGGCAAGATTCAAAGCTGCTGGAGATGCAATCTACACTGCTCGCAGCGAGAAGCTTGCTGCAGACGATGTGGCATTCAGTGCAAACCTAGAAGCAAAGCTTGCCCTGCTAACCGAAGCAGAGGCAATCAACGTTGAGGGAAATCTTGAGGCTGCAAAGGCCGCAATGAAGTCAATCAACGCTCGTTGGGAGAAAGCAGGCAAAGTTCCACGCGATCAGATGCGTGCAACTGAAGACAGACTGAAGGCTGTTGAAGCCAAGATCAAGCGTGTTGAAGATGAACTTTGGCGCAAGAGCGACCCTGCAACTATTGACAGAACTAACTCTGTACGTACTCAGCTAGAGGCTGGTATCGCAAAACTTGAAGTTGAACTAGAAGCCGCTAAGGCAACTGGTGATGCAGGCAAGATAAGCAAGGCACAGGAAGCGTTAGACACCAAGAAGGCTTGGTTGGAAGTAGTTATAGCTAACAGCTAGGTGTTGCTAACTCGGTATACGTCGTAGACGTTATCGATTCTTCTAACAGCATTCAGAAGAGAATCCAGCGCAGCAGGATTACTCATCTCAAAGACAAACCTGCTCAGCGCCACTCTATCCGCTCTCGTTGAAACAGATGCGGAGAGAATGTTCACATGGTGCTCGCTTAGCACTCTGGTCACATCGCTCAACAATCCACCGCGGTCCAACGCTTCGATTTGAATTTGAACCAAGAACAAGGCTTTCGCGGAGATGTCCCAGCTAACATCGATCAGTCTTTCTGATTGTTCTCTTAGGTCATCAGCATTCTTACAGTCACTTCTGTGAACAGACACCCCATTTGCCCGGGTAACGAAACCTAGAATGTCATCACCTGGTACCGGAGTGCAGCAACGAGCTAGTTTCACCATTACATCAGCATCGCCTCGCACAAGAATACCAGAGTCCCCTGTTCTTGTTCTGGTTGCAGGCTTATTCGGAAGTTCAAATACAGGTTCCTCAGCGTCTTCATCCGCGGACAATGCAGCAGCCATCTTTTCCACAACTGATTGTGCTGAAAGATGGTTATCACCGATAGCCGCATACAGATCAGATGGCTCTGCATAACGAAGATCGCTAGTGATTTTTAGAAGGCTGTCAGTTGCCAGAGCTCTTTGAATTGGTAGGTTCTGTTTACGCAAAGCCTTGGCGAGAAGATCTTTTCCGCGCTCAACTGCATCATCTTTTCGCTCTGCAGTGAACCATGCCTTAATTTTTGATTTTGCTCGTTGACTTTGAACAAATTGCAACCAGTCTTGGCTTGGAGATGCATCCTGTGACTTAGAGGTCAAAATTTCGACCACATCTCCAGAATGAAGTTGAGTCTCCAATGGAACCAATCGACCATTTACCTTCGCACCCATGGTCTTGTGACCAATTTCTGTGTGGACAGCATAGGCGAAGTCAACTGGGGTTGCTCCAGTTGAAAGACCAATCACTCGACCCTTAGGCGTGAAAGCATAAACTTCCTTCGCCCCAATTTCGAATCTAAGTGCGTCCAGGAATTCACTAGGATCGGCTGTCTCATGCTGCCAGTCGGAGAGGTGCTTGAGCCAAACGAGATCGTCCTCGGAGCTGATCTTTCCATCGCTACCAATTTCCTTATACTTCCAGTGCGCAGCAACACCATACTCAGCCCGGTTGTGCATCTCTTGGGTTCTAATCTGGATTTCAACCGGACGCCCGTTTGGCCCAATGACCGTCGTGTGCAGTGACTGATAAAGGTTGAACTTAGGCATAGCAATGTAATCTTTGAATCGACCCGGCACTGGATTCCAGCGTGCGTGAATTGCTCCAAGGATTGCGTAGCAGTCACGAACCTCTGGAACAATCACTCGAATACCCACTAGGTCATAGATATCATCGAATTCGCGGCCGCGAACAACCATCTTTTGGTAGATCGAGTAATACTGCTTAGGCCTTCCTGCAACACTCCCCTTGATCTTGTTGTCTTTGAGGTCTGCGTCGATTGCGCCGATGACGCCCTGGATAAACTCCTCACGTTTAGGCGAACGCTGCCTAACGAGGTTAACAATCTCGTCGTAAACCTTTGGGTAAAGCACAGAGAAAGAAATGTCTTCTAGTTCCCACTTGAAAGTTGAGATACCAAGTCTGTGCGCTAGCGGGGCATAAATCTCTAAGGTCTCTTGAGCTTTGTATCTTGCCTTCTCCTCAGGAACAAATCCCCAGGTTCTAGCATTGTGAAGACGGTCTGCAAGCTTGATTACCAACACGCGAATGTCTTTAGACATTGCCACAACCATCTTGCGAACTGTCTCAGCCTGTGCATTCTCACCGAACTTCACTTTGTCGAGCTTTGTGACGCCATCCACAAGCATTGCAATCTCATCGCCAAAGTCATTCTTCAACTGCGTCAATGAGTAGTCGGTATCCTCGACTGTGTCGTGAAGAAGAGCGGCTGCAAGGCCGGCTGGCCCGATACCCAGATCAGCAAGCAATTGAGCAACGGCAACAGGGTGAGTTATGTATGGATCGCCACTTTTACGAGTCTGACCCTGATGAGCCCTCTCAGCAACCTGGTAAGCGCGCTCAACCACGGAGAAATCGAGCTTCGGGTGAGAAACTTTCGCTGACCTGATAACGTCAGCGATACCAGTGCCTTCGACAGGTCTCGTAAAGATTCGAGGCAGTCTGCTTCTAAGCGCTGCTAATGCGCCACCTGAAGAAGTGTCAGACATGATTCACCTGCTGCCAGTCGAGAAAGTTTTCATCTGGCTTGCTCTGTCTATCTAAGCGCGCTTTGCGAAGACCTTTTTGGCGGCCTTTGCATACTTGGCTTCTCCCTCACGAAGGTGTGAGTAGAAAGGAGCTGCGATGAAAATCGTTGAGTAGGTACCAACGACAATTCCGATGAACAAGGCTAGGGAAATGTCTCGCATGGTTCCTGCACCAAGCACAAATGCACCGATGAACAAAATCGCAGCAACCGGGAGAACGGCGACGACAGAAGTGTTAATCGAACGCACAAGGGTCTGGTTGATCGCAAGGTTTACTCGCTCAGCAAAAGTTGCAGTCTCGCTGAACTCAACTTCAAGCGTATTCTCTCGGATCTTGTCGAACACAACGACGGTGTCGTAAAGGGAATAACCAAGGATGGTTAGGAAACCAATAACTGCTGCCGGAGTAACTTCGAAACCAAGGGATCCATAGATTCCAGCAGTAATCACCAGATCGTGAAGTAGAGCTAACAATGCCGCAGCGCTCATCTTTAGTGTTCTGAAGTAGAGAGCCATAAGAATGGCGGCAAGAATAACGAAGGTCACCAAACCTGAGATTGCTTTGTTGGTGATGTCAGCTCCCCAGTTAGGACCGATGAATGAGGCATTAACCTGGTCAAACTTGACGTCAAATTCTTTTGCCAACGCAACCCGGACATCCTTGAACTCTGCATCACTCAATGTCTGAGTTTGCACTCTCAGAGTGTCGTTACCAAGTCGTGCGACATAAACTTCGATACCAGGCATAACTGAATGGACAGCTTCCTCTGCCTTAGATTCCGAAACAGTGCTTGCTGCCGGTACTCGGTATTCAGAGCCACCTCTGAACTCGATACCGAAGTTGAAACCTCCACGAGCTGCAGGGATAAGGATCGCAAGCACGAGCATCACGGCAGCAATTAGATAGAAGTACTTTCTTCTGCCGATGAAATCGATGGACTTTTCACCGCTGTAAAGCTGATTTCCGAAGTCATTAAATTTAGACATTAATTTGTCTCCTCTTGTGTAGACGAAGCCTTACGTTCTGCAATTGTTTGACGGCGCTCTGCTTCCTTAGAAGACTTCGCAGCCTTTCCTGCAGAAACCTGTGGGCCAACTCTAAATTGCCCTCTGCCCGTATAACCGAAACCTGAGCTCTCCTTGATTTCAAGTCCTGACAGCTTGTGTCCACTTGAGAAGAACTTAGTTTGAGCCATGAGCCTAAACGCTGGATAGGTGAAGAGCCAAACGACGGCAAGGTCAATTAGCGTGGTTAGACCAAGCGTGAAGGCGAATCCCTTTACGTTTCCAACAGTAAGAGCGAAGAGAGTTCCAGCCGCTAGAAGGCTTACTGCGTCAGAGACAAGGATTGTTCTCTTGGCACGTTGCCATCCAGCTTCAACCGCAACATTGAGTGGCTTGCCTTCGCGAAGCTCATCACGAACACGCTCAAAGTAGACAATGAAGGAGTCTGCAGTAATACCGATAGCAACGATCAAACCAGCAATACCAGATAGTGAAAGACGGTAGTCCTGACGCCAGGTCAAAAGAGCGATCATGATGTACGTAAGGATTGCTGCGATCGTAAGAGAACCCAACGTTAGAACAGCAAGACCGCGGTATTGGAAGATCGAGTAACCAACAACCAAAAGAAGTCCAATAAGACCGGCTAAAAGACCTGCCTGAAGTTGTTCTGTTCCTAGAGTTGCAGAGATGTCCTCTTGTGACTGCACTGTGAACGAGATTGGCAAAGAACCGTATTTAAGCTTGTCAGCGAGAGTCTTAGCACCTGGCTGGTCAAATGATCCGGTGATCTGCGCTGTGCCACCGGTGATAACAGCCTGAGTAGTTGGCGCAGTGATTACGTAGCCGTCAATAGTTACTGCGAATCTGTTTCGAGGTTCAGTGAGCGGGAACAGACGTTGGGTAACATTTCCAAACTTCTCTCCGCCAGCTGCGTTGAACGAGAGGTTTACAGCCCAATCGTTAGTAACTGCACCATTCGCTCCTGTTACTGTTCCAGCCTCGGCGTTTGAAAGGTCGCTTCCATTGAGTTCAACAGGACCGAGGATGTACTTCTCACTCAGATCTTCGCTACAGGTAACCAAAGGTTTCTCTTCAGGATCTACTTGACCTGGCTTACGGAAACCACCCTTGACGTTGCAATCAAGGTTTTCGTAGGCCTTCTGCAGAGCTGCAGAGACTTGATTCAAATCGCTCTTATCTGTTGGCTTAGCGGTTGAGGTCTTGATTGGCTTTGAGCCATCTTTACCAACGGTGGTCTTTGTTCCAGCAGAAGCAACTAGGACTGCACGGAATTCCAGTTTCGCGGAGCTTTGAACCAGTTCTAGGGTGTTCTCATCAGGAGTTCCAGGAATCGAGATGACGATGTTGTTTCCAGATGTGTTGATCTGAGATTCGCTCACACCTGTAGAGTCCACGCGTTGTCTAATGATTGAAACGGCCTGGTTAACTTGCTCAGGAAGAACTGCCTTACCTTCCTCAACCACAGGTGTCAGGATGATCTGGGTTCCACCGCTAAGGTCCAGCGCTAGGTTTGGAATGAAAGTAGCTTTCTGCTCTCCGAATAGTTTGTTCAAGCCGATGATGCCAACGATTCCAAACATCAAAATAAGCAACCAAACCAATGACTTGGTTGCGGCCTTGGTTATTCCGTTTCTTTCAGACAAGATGCGCCTTCTTTTCTCTACAAACTAACTATTTAGCTGACTTTGTTGTCGAACTCTTTGCTTTGGTGGTTGTCGCTTTGGCTGCAGGTACATTCTTAGCAGTTGCGCTAGCTGGCTTCTTTGCAGCAGCTGTTTTAGCAGTCACAGCCTTCTGTTCTGGCTTTGCATCCAAACTTGGAGTCTCAACACTTCTAACTGCTGCCTTCAGGAACTCGATCTTTACCCCTGGAACTGTTTCAACGACGACTGTGGTCTCGCGAATCTCAGTGATGACACCAGTGATTCCTCCAAGCATTACAGCCTTTGCACCAACTTTAACTGAGTTTTCCAGCTGCTGAGCAGCACTCTTGCGGCGACGGTTGCTGAACAAGATGAAAGCAACAAAGGCGGCAAGGAGGAATAGTAGTTCAATACCCATTTTTAGGACCAATCAGCTAGAAAATTGCGACAACTACTCGATTATAGGCGAGAGACTAGTCAAATAAGTCGGGTTCACCTTTTGGAGGGGTTAGACCGAGGTGACGGTAACCGGCAGCAGTTGCCACTCTCCCCCTTGTTGTCCTTGCTATTAGGCCAGTTCGAAGTAAGAAGGGCTCAACGACGCTCTCAATAGTCTCCTGATCCTCGCCAATAGCCACACTGAGTGTGCTCAAGCCCACCGGCTTGCCTTCGAACTTGTGGATGAGCGTTGTTAGCACAGCTCTATCCAGGCGATCAAGCCCTAGTGGGTCAACCTCGTAGAGTTCTAGGGCCTCTGCAACAGTACTTTCAAGCACCTTGCCCTCGTGGTGCACCAGAGCAAAGTCACGCACTCTTCTAAGGAGTCTGTTAGCAATACGAGGTGTTCCACGAGATCTAGAGGCGATGAGTCCAATAGAGACCGCATCGACCTCTAACTTCATTAGGTTTGCAGCTCTCGCAACAACCTGCTCTAACTCTTCTGTTGCATAGAAATCTAGGTTGGCGGTGAAGCCGAATCTATCGCGAAGCGGGTTTGGAAGGAGGCCGCTTCTGGTGGTCGCTCCAATGAGAGTAAATGGATCTAGATCTAAAGAGATGCTCGTAGCTCCAGCACCTTTTCCAACCATCACATCAACCCTGAAGTCCTCCATTGCAAGGTAGAGCATTTCTTCAGCAGATCGAGACATTCTATGAATCTCGTCGATGAACAGAACTTCACCCGCTGTTAGAGATGAGAGAACCGCAGCCAAGTCGCCTGCGTGTTGAATTGCTGGGCCGCTTGTCATCCGCAATGGTCGGTCTGAGTCATTAGCGACGATCATCGCAAGTGTTGTCTTACCGAGCCCAGGAGGTCCAGCTAGCAAGATGTGGTCGGCAGTTCGCTGCTGAATCTTTGCTGCGTCAATTAGAAGTTGGATTTGGCTTCTAACCTTCTCCTGCCCAATGAACTCATTTAGTGATTGGGGTCTGATAGCCGCTTCGAAGATAAGTTCGCTCTCGTCTGCACCGCTGTCCATGATTTCATCAGACATCGTTAGACACTCTCCTAGCGTTAGCTAGTTGTGAGAGCGCACCACGAAGTATTTCAGCTTCAGTCATGTTCGGCTCAGCTGCGTCTTCAACGGCCTTCTTTGCTGCACGTTCTGGATAACCGAGTCCGATAAGAGCGGCAACCACATTCGCCTCAGAAGTAGAGGATGGCTTCGACTGTGAATCAGAGAGACTTAGCTTTCCAGTTAGAGAAAGAACAATTAGCTTCGCTGTCTTCGGGCCTATTCCTGAAACTGATCTGAACATTGAATCATCAGCTCCTGCAACTGCTTGCGCTAAGCCGTCAACACCCAGAGTCCCCATTACGGCAAGAGCAGATTTTGGACCAACACCTGACACGGAACACAACAGATTGAACGCTGAGAGTTCTTCAGCATTAGCGAAACCGTAGAGAGACTGTGAATCCTCTCGAACAATGTGAGCTGTTCTAAGTGAAACATCAGAGCCCACTCGAACTTCTAGAGCGAAATTCGTTGTGACGAAGACTGAGTACCCGACGCCGTTAGCGTCAACAATAAGGTCTCCAAGCCCAACATGGGTAACTTTTCCGCTGATAGATGCAATCACAGGCTAAGACTAACTTGGGTTTACTTTTGTTTCTTGGAAGAGGCGATCGCCTGACGCCATTTCTTTTGCGCATTGGTCTCTGTGGAAGAGGATTCACTGGATGAAGAATTCAAGTCGCCACGCCAAGCCGAAGTAATAGCGACAGCTAGAGCATCAGCAGCGTCAGCTGGTTTCGGTAGTTCCTTTAATTTCAGAATCTTCTGAACCATAAGCATGACCTGGTCCTTTGCAGCTTTACCACTTCCGGTCACAGCAGCCTTCACTTCAGTCGGCGTATAGAAAATGACTGGAACTCCACGCTGTTGACACAGGTAAACGATGATTCCAGAAATCTGCGCGATTCCAATTACTGTGTTTAAGTTCTTCTGGCTGAACACACGTTCGATAGCAACTCGCTCTGGCTTTTGAGTGTCCAGCACCTTTGCGATCTCATCACCAATCAGAGCAAGTCTTGCGCTTAGTTCCATGGTTGACGGTGACTGAATAACACCAACAGCTACGAATTTGACTGCTCTGCTCTTCTCCTTAGCGACAACACCGTAACCACAACGGGTTAGGCCTGGGTCAATGCCGAGGATGACTTCTGACATTTATTCTGCGTCTAGTGCAGCGGCAACCTCTGCGCTCATGTCAAAGTTCGAATAAACATTTTGAACTTCATCAGAATCTTCAAGGGCATCAATCAATGCGATGACTTTTCTTGCTGTATCGATATCTGTCTGCACTGGCATGGATGAAATGAACTCAACATCCGCACTCTCATAGTCAATACCTGAGTTCTGTAGCGCAGTTCTCACTGCAACCATCTGACTCGGGTCTGTCGTAATGATGAACTGTTCACCGCGATCCTGAATGTCATCTACACCAACTTCGAGAACAGCTTCAAGAATTGAGTCTTCATTTGTTGTCTCTGATCTCTCGACAACAATTACACCCTTACGGCTGAACTGATAAGACACCGAACCTGGATCTGCCATGGTTCCCCCATTACGGGTAACTGCTAAACGAACATCAGCTGCAGCTCTGTTCTTGTTATCGGTAAGACATTCAATCAAGATTGCGACACCGTTCGGGCCGTACCCTTCATACATAATCGTTTGGTAGTCAACTGCGCCACCATCAAGGCCGGCACCGCGCTTGATTGCTCTTTCAATGTTGTCGTTAGGAAGTGATGACTTTCTACCTTTTTGAACTGCATCGTAAAGAGTTGGGTTTCCATCTAGATCTGCACCGCCCATGCGAGCTGCAACTTCGATGTTCTTAATTAGCTTCGCAAATAGTTTTGCTCTTCTGCCATCAATAACAGCTTTTTTATGCTTGGTGGTTGCCCATTTGGAATGGCCTGACATTTGTATCTCCTAGATGCACTTAGACAGGGAAAGTTTAGTTTGTACCAGCAAAATTTGCAGTTTTACACATCTCAACGAAGTACTTGTGCACCTCAGTGACCCCCGTTACCTCAGGGTGGAAGCTGATTCCAAGGAGATTTCCCTGTCTGACCCCAACTACTTTTCCATCATCTAGGGAAGCTAAGACCTGAACTCCGGCTCCGACTTCAGTCACCAAGGGTGCTCTGATGAAAGCAACCTTGATTGGATTAGGTATGCCCGCGAAATCTAGAACGGTTTCAAATGAATCGGTTTGTGAACCAAATGCATTTCTAGAGGTAGTGACGTCAAGCCCGCCGAAACTCTCCTGATCAGCTGGTCCTCCGGTGAATCTGTCGGAGAGCAAGATCAACCCAGCACAAGTACCTAATACAGGTAAACCAGATTGGATGAGTTTCTTTATTGGATCTCGTAAGTCATAGATCTTGGTCAGTTTGTCAATCACAGTGCTTTCGCCACCAGGAATGATTAATCCGGCAATGCCAGTTAGATCGGAAGGTTTTCTAACCCGAACTGAAGGAATCCCAAGCTCAGCAAGAACGGCTAGATGCTCTCTGAAATCTCCCTGGAGGCAGAGAACTCCAATTGGACCCAATTATTACCAGCCGCGATCTGCCAGACGGTGAGGAGCAGGAAGATCAGCGACGTTGATACCAACCATGGCTTCACCCAACCCTCTAGAAACCTGAGCTAGAACATCTGCGTCATCGTATGAAGTTGTTGCCTTCACAATTGCTGCTGCACGTGCTGCTGGGTTACCAGACTTGAAGATTCCAGAACCGACGAATACACCATCAGCACCTAGCTGCATCATTAGAGCAGCATCTGCAGGAGTTGCAACTCCACCAGCGGTAAATAGGACTACTGGAAGCTTTCCAGTCCTAGCCACTTCACGAACTAGTTCGTAAGGAGCCTGAAGTTCCTTAGCTGCAACGTAAAGTTCATCTTCAGTCTTAGCGCTAAGCGCTCTAACTTCACTCAAAATTGTTCTGATGTGCTTTGTAGCCTCTGAAACGTCTCCGGTACCAGCTTCACCCTTTGAGCGAATCATTGCAGCACCTTCGGTGATACGACGAAGAGCTTCACCTAGGTTGGTAGCACCACAAACGAATGGAATATTGAATTTCCACTTGTCGATGTGGTTCACATAGTCAGCAGGAGAAAGAACCTCTGACTCGTCTATGTAATCAACCTTTAGTGATTCAAGAATCTGCGCTTCAACAAAGTGTCCAATACGGGCCTTAGCCATCACCGGGATAGATACCGATGCGATGATCTGGTCGATTAGGTCTGGATCACTCATACGAGCAACCCCACCCTGCGCTCTAATGTCAGCAGGAACGCGCTCTAGAGCCATAACTGCCACGGCACCGGCATCTTCAGCAATCTTTGCTTGATCTGCAGTAACGACGTCCATAATTACGCCGCCCTTTAGCATTTCTGCTAGACCGCGCTTGACTAGTGGGGTTGAAGTGTTGTGTTGGTTGTTTTCAGACATGAGACAAGTCTAAACCGACTAAGCACATCCCGCATCCAAAGGTTACGAGATTTGACTCCAGGCAGAGGCAATTTCGTCTCTAACATCCCCTAGAAGCTTCGGTAGCGCTTTGGTCTGGGCAATGATTGGGAAGAAGTTGCTGTCATTGCGCCAGCGAGGGACCACATGCTGGTGAAGGTGTCCAGCGATACCGGCTCCTGCCACAGCCCCCTGGTTCATACCAATGTTGAAACCATGTGCCCCGCCGACAGCACTTAGAACTCTCATAGCCTTCTGGGTAAGAGCCCCATACTCAGCCACTTCAGCTTCGTTAGCGTCGGTGTAGTTGGGGATGTGACGGTAAGGAACCACTAGCAAGTGGCCTGAGTTGTACGGATAGAGGTTCAGCAATACAAAGCAGGTCTCACCACGGTGAACAATCAAAGCCTGTTCATCTGTTAGCGCAGGTCCTAAACAAAACGGGCACTGGTCATCAGCTGGCTGAGTTCCCTCTTGGATGTAGACAAGTCGGTGGGGTGTCCAAAGTCTTTGGAAGACATCCCCCGGCCCTTGAAGATTGTTACCGTTCTCCGCTTCCAAAACTAAACCTGAACCTTCTCAGCAATGTCCTTCAATATTCTTGCCACTGCTTCTGCTCTAGGCACTCCGTTGATCTGAGATCCATCACGGAATCTAAACGACACAGCATCCTTCTCTAGGTCTTCAGCGCCAGCGATGAGCATGTATGGAACTCGAGCAAGAGTGTGGTTACGAATCTTTTTCTGCATTCTTTCGTCACTGTCATCAACCTGAACGCGGACACCAGCAGCACGCAGCTCTGTTGCGATTCCATGTAGGTAGGAAGAGAAATCATCCGCTACAGGAACACCAACAACCTGAACTGGTGCAAGCCATGGCGGGAAGTGACCTGCGTAGTGCTCAGTTAGAACGCCGAAGAATCTTTCGATTGATCCAAACAGTGCGCGGTGAATCATTACTGGACGTTGCTTAGAACCATCTGGAGCAGTGTATTCAAGATCGAATCGCTCAGGTAGGTTGAAGTCCAACTGGATGGTTGACATTTGCCAAGTTCTACCGATTGCATCTTTAGCCTGAACGGAAATCTTTGGTCCGTAGAACGCAGCTCCTCCTGGATCTGGAACTAGTTCAAGTCCTGAATCTGTTGCAACTTGAGAGAGAGTCGCTGTTGCCTCTTCCCAGATTTCATTAGAACCAACAAACTTCGGGTTGCCCTCTTCTTTTGTTGAAAGCTCTAGATAGAAATCTGTAAGACCGTAGTCACGAAGAAGATCAAGTACGAAGTTCAATACGTTAGTTAGCTCAACGCCGATACTTTCTCTTGCAACGTAGAGGTGAGCATCATCTTGAGTGAAGCCACGTGCTCTAGTGATCCCGTGTAGCACACCAGACTTCTCGTAGCGATAAACAGTTCCGAACTCGAACATACGAAGTGGAAGGTCTCTGTATGAGCGCGCTTGGGATTTGTAAATCAAGCAGTGGAACGGACAGTTCATCGGCTTCAAGTAGTAATCCTGAGCCTGCCTCTTTACATTTCCTTCTTCGTCTAATTCTTCATCAAGTTTCAGTGGAGGGAACATACCTTCCGCGTACCACTCCAGGTGGCCTGATGTCTCGAACAGGTTCGACTTTGTCACGTGTGGGCTATAAACAAATTCATAACCGCTTTGCTCGTGTCTTGCACGTGAGTAATCTTCCATGACCTTACGGATGATTCCACCCTTTGGATGGAACACCGCAAGACCTGATCCAATTTCTTCAGGGAATGAGAACAGATCTAGCTCTGCACCGATTCTTCTGTGGTCACGCTTTGCAGCCTCTTCCATCTGAGCCTGATGTGCACGAAGTTCATCTTTGCTAGGCCAAGCAGTTCCATAAATTCTTTGCAGTTGCTTGTTGTTCTCGTTTCCTCGCCAGTATGCAGCCGCAACGCGAGTGAGAGCGTAGCCATTACCAATCATTCGTGTATTAGGTAAGTGGGGCCCCCTGCAGAGGTCTTTCCAAACAACCTGTTCAGCCTTGACGTCATAGTTGTCGTAGATAGTTAGCTCGCCAGCACCCACTTCAGCAGATGCTTCACCAACATCTTGAGTACCTGACTTGAGCCCGATCAGCTCTAGCTTGTATGGCTCATTCGATAACTCGGTAGTTGCGGCATCATCGTTAGTGACACGTCTCAGGAAGCGCTGACCGCTTCGAATGATGCGATCCATTTCCTTCTCAAGAGCACGAAGGTCTTCAGGAGTAAAGGGCTTGTCAACATCAAAGTCATAGTAGAAACCGTCTTTGATTGGAGGACCGATACCAAGCTTGGCTTCAGGGTTTAGAGTCTGAACAGCCTGAGCAAGCACGTGGGCTGCTGAGTGTCTAAGAATGTTCAAACCATCAGGAGAAGAGATGTGGACGGCTTCGACAACGTCGCTAGCGGCAACTGAATAGGCCAGGTCTTTTAGCTCACCATTGACTCGGAGAGCAACAACAGTCTTCTCAGCGAACAGCGTGAAACCAGTTGAAGTGGCTGAAATGCTCTGTTCGTCGCCATCAATAATGGCTGTTATCTGGTCGCTGGTGTTCAAAATTTCTCCGTAAGGCTTTATCTCTAAATCCTAAACCAGTCTGGTTAGGTGTGCCTTGCTAGTAAATAGGCTGTTTATAGTGTTTTCTAAAACCATGACAGAACCGAACAGCTCAAAGGTTGACACTCAGATCGCATCCTTGGAGTTCCAACGAAACACAATGACTGCCAAGCTCAACTGGCTTAGAGCTGGTGTACTTGGCGCAAATGACGGAATCATGTCTACTTCGGGTCTGATCCTCGGTGTCGCAGCGTCCCCTGGTGTCACTTCAGAAACAATCCTCATCGCAGGTGTTGCAGCAGTAGTTGCGGGGTCTATATCCATGGCTGGTGGTGAATACACCTCAGTCAGCGCACAGAAGGACTCAGAGAAAGCCGCTCTTGCTGTTGAGCGTAAGGAACTCGCTGATGACCCAGAGGGCGAACTAAGAGAACTCGCTTGGTTCTATGAGCAGAAGGGTATCTCCCCTAAACTCGCCATCCAAGTTGCCGAAGAACTCACAAGCAAAGATGCACTCAAGGCTCATGCTGAAGCAGAGCTTGGCATCGATTCAGAACACCATGTCAGTCCAACACAGGCGGCACTGTCGTCATTTGTAGCTTTTGCTATCGGTGGATTGCTCCCGCTATTTGCAGTGATCGGCCCATGGGTTGAATACAGAATTCCAGCGACAGTTGGCTCAGTAGTCTTTGCACTGGTATTAACCGGATTCGTAGGCGCGAAGATCGGTGGAGCAAAACCTGCAAGAGGAATCGTTAGAAACCTATTTGTTAGCTTGCTGACCATGGGTGTCACCTACGCAATTGGCCACCTAGTTGGAACTAACATCGCCTAATCACTTCTCGAAGCGATAAGCACCAATCTTGATTTTGAATTCTTTATAGACGAGATCTCCGCTCAATTGAGATCTATGTAGCGCAAGTATGTATGCGTCTGCTTCATTACGAGTTTCGAAAGTTTCTAAGAACACTTCTCGTAACGGTTTCGGGTTTACAGGCATGCCATAGACCTTGAAGTATTTTTTTGGTTTTGCCATCTGATAAACATCCCCAATCAGTGACTGCGAGTCTTTGTTGCTGGTGGACGATACTGGGATCGAACCAGTGACCCCTTCCATGTCAAGGAAGTGCGCTACCGCTGCGCCAATCGTCCAGGTAGTAAATCTTGGAGGTGGAGACGGGATTTGAACCCGTGGTTTGACAGCTTTGCAGGCTGCTGCTTTGGGCCGCTCAGCCACTCCACCATGTTTCCACGAGGCTTTATTTGAGCCCGCTTCGAGCGGATGACGAGATTCGAACTCGCGACCCCAACCTTGGCAAGGTTGTGCTCTACCAACTGAGCCACATCCGCTTATCTCTATACGAGACAAGTAGAACTCTAACCGATTTAGGTAAAGTTCGTCAAAGTTTTACCCCTGTGGCGCTAAAACAAGCACCACAGGGGCAGTAACTAACTAGGGTTATACGCGGTCATTTCCAAAGGCGTAAGCCTCTTCACCATGGACCACGGTGTCGATGCCAGCGATCTCGTCTTCAGCCTTGACGCGGAAACCAACAGTCTTTTCGATTGCTAGACCAATCAGGTAAGCAAGGACGAAACTGTATACGAGGACTGCACCAGCACCTACGAACTGCTTCCAAAGCTGGTCGAAACCGTGACCGAACGCAAATCCACCGGTACGTCCAAAGACACCTATGAACAAGGTTCCGACGATGCCACCCACAAGGTGAATACCAACTACATCAAGTGAGTCATCGAAACCAAGTGCGAACTTGAGATCAATGGCTAGCGCGCAGAGAGCACCAGCAACTAGCCCAAGCACCATACCCCAGATTGGGTCCACGTTTGCACAGGCAGGAGTAATAGCAACCAGACCTGCAACAGCACCGGAACCTGCACCGATTGATGTTGCCTTACCGTGACGGAACTTCTCAACGATGATCCAACCAACCATGGCAGCTGCAGGAGCTGCAAGAGTGTTGATGAAAGCGATAGACGCAACACCATCCGCAGCTAGCTCGCTGCCAGCGTTGAATCCAAACCAACCGAACCAAAGCATCGCAACACCAAGCAGTGTTAGTGGAACGTTGTGTGGCTGTGTGATTCCCTTGCTGAATCCGAAGCGCTTACCAAGAACAAGAGCGAGAGCAAGGCCAGCAGCACCCGCGTTGATGTGAACTGCAGTTCCACCAGCAAAGTCAATAACACCAAGCTGAACTAACCAACCATCACCTTCAGTGGTCGCATCAGGACCATAGTTGAAGACCCAGTTAGCAACCGGGAAGTAAACGATGGTTGCCCAGATACCCGCGAAGATCATCCAGCCACCGAACTTAGCGCGGTCAGCGATTGCACCAGAGATCAAAGCAACTGTGATGATTGCGAATGTTGCTTGGAAGGCTACGAAAGCCATGCTTGGGTAATTGCCGGTCTGATCAGCGAGGGCGTCAGCGGTCTGCTGGTTTAGACCGATTGATGCGGTATCAATACCGAACCATCCAGGAATACCAATGAAAGTTGAACTAGTTGAGCTAGCGAAGCTGACTGCGTAGCCGTAAAGAACCCAGAGCACACCTACAAGGCCCAGTGAGCCCCATGACAGCATCATCATGCTCACAACAGACTTAGCCTTCACCATTCCTCCGTAGAAGAAGGCCAAACCAGGTGTCATCAAGAGCACAAGAGCTGCGCAAATCAGAATAAAAGCGGTATTTCCTTGATCCATGTTTTCCTCCAAGACCTAAAACCCCAAGCGGGTTGTCTTCAGAGTGCCAAAGCTTTGTTTCGCGAAACACCTTCAAATGTTTCAGGTATGTAAAAAATTAGCCCTGCATTGCAGAGAGTCTAGATAGTGAACGTAGGTATTTCTTCCGGTAGGCACCTTGGACATGGTCTTCCCTAAACACTGAGCTCAGTAACAATCCAGTGAAGTGAACCCTTATTCCTGCCTCGTAACAACGGTCAATCAGTGAGACAAAACGAAGACCCTCGAACTGGTTATCGATTTGATAGACATCCTCGATCACTATCGAATCAATCTGTTCAGCAACCTTGGCATACTTCGATTGATGGATGGTTGATAGGAAGGCAAGGAGCTCTGAGAACTTTGAAACAAGAACTCGTTCGCTTGAATCGAACAATTCCTGGGTTCTAGAATCATCGATCTGCCTGAAGTCATACTCCGCTTTTCTATGTCTGTAGTCCTCACCGTCAATTCTGCAGATTACGAATTTGCTAGCCACGGACTGAATCTCTCGCTGGAAACCGTCAGCGGCGAAACGACCTTCCCCCAAAGCTGCGGGTGGAGTGTTGGATGTGGTCGCGAAGCGAACACCCTTCGCACTAAGTTCCTTCAGGAACCTAGACATAATCATGGTGTCCCCTGGGTCATCTAACTCGAACTCATCAATGCAAAGTAGCTTGTACTTGGAGAACTGAGTGACTGCCTCAGCGAAACCTAGGTAACCGATCATGGATGTGTATGCGATGAATGGGCCAAACAACTTGGTGGTCTTAGCCTCATGGTAGATCGAGGCAAGAATGTGTGTCTTTCCGACACCAAATCCCCCATCCAAATAGACCCCAAGCTCATCGGCGTTCTTTTTGCCTAGTGATTCGGCGAATGTTCGTGCCTTTTCTAGCGCGTCCGATTGAGAGTCGAAATTAGGGTCTGGAAAATAGTTGCTGAAATTAGCCGAAGCAAATTCTTTAGGCGGTTTGAGTTCGGCGAACAGCTCTGAGACCGTGATTCCAGTCCTGAGATCTCCTATTGTTACCCGCATTTACGAAAGCCATTCTCTTTGCGGGCATTTTCTGGGAGAATAGTCCCACCGCAAACACATTCTAAATCTAGAAGAGGCTAAGAGATTGACTTACGAACTAGACACCAACTCCAAATTCGCTCAATACAAGCACCCAGAGGCTCTCGTATCAACTGAATGGCTTGCAGCCAACCTTCATAAACCAGGACTGGTAGTAATTGAATGCGATGAAGACATCCTCTTGTTTGAGACTGGCCATATCCCAGGAGCTGTAAAGCTTGACTGGCACACAGAGCTCAACCACCCAGTGACAAGAGACTACCTAAATGGTGAAGACATGGCGGCCCTTCTAAGTGCCAAGGGAATCTCTAGAGAAGACACTTTGGTTATTTATGGTGACAAGAGCAACTGGTGGGCAACATACGCTTTCTGGGTCCTAAAACTTTTTGGCCACTCAGACATTCGCATCCTCGATGGCGGAAGAGGTAAATGGATTGCAGAAGGTCGCGAACTCACAACCGAAGCCACAAAGCGTGAGGCAACAAACTATCCAGTAGTTCTCCGCGATGACCAGACCATCAGAGCTTTCAAGGAAGATGTGTTAGCTCACCTAGGTAAACCACTGATCGACGTACGCTCCCCTGAAGAATTCTCTGGTGAGAGAACTCAGCTACCTAACTATCCAGACGAAGGTTCCCTGCGTGGTGGACACATTCCAACTGCAGCTTCAGTTCCTTGGAGCAGAGCAGTTGAAGAAGACCAAACCTTCAAATCCATCGAGGATCTAACCGATGTCTACATCAACAAAGCTGGAATCGGTGAAGCAAGTGATGTAATCGCATACTGTCGCATTGGTGAAAGATCATCACACACCTGGTTCGTTCTAAAGTATCTGCTAGGAATCGAGAAGGTTCGCAACTATGACGGTAGCTGGACAGAGTGGGGTTCCGCAGTTCGCGTCCCTATCGTTAAGGGCTCTGAACCGGGCTTAGTTCCAGTAGGTTTCTAAACTTGGTTCAATACACCGAAGCTGCTCAAGAGATTGTTGATGCATTCAATGAGGTTCCAGTTTCTTCGAAGTTGGAACTCCTATTGGAGTACGCCAACTCTCTTCCAGCAATACCGGAACGATACGCTGATCACCCTGAGCTCCTCGAAAGGGTTGAAGAATGTCAATCCCCTGTCTACCTATTCGTAGAGGTTGGAAATGGCAAGGCAAACATTTTCCTAACTGCACCCGCAGAAGCGCCAACAACAAGAGGCTTCGCTTCACTGCTGCAACTTGCTCTCGATGGTCAAAACATAGACACCATTATTGCTTTTTCCGACCAGTTCATCCAAGACTTGAAACTGTCTGAGCTAGTTTCGCCACTTCGCATTCGCGGAATGCATGGAATGCTAACTCGCATCAAGCGCCAAGTTCAAGAGAAGTCGCTTTGATCGTCAAAGAACTATTCCCAGGTAGTGCTGAAGTACAGATAGACCCGAAAACCAGTTCTCTCCAGGTTGCAAGTCATTGGTATCCAAGAATCCTCGGTATCAGGTTCAACTACGTCATAAACGCAGCAGGCACTTCAGCAGAAAACAGCGATGCAGATTCCAATGAGCTAGATCGCTACTTTCTAAGAGTCATCCGCTCAAGCTCCGATCTGATTATCACAACAGGTAAAACAGCTCGGGCAGAACGATTGAGATCTTCCAAGATCGCGCCAATGGCCATCATTACTTCCCAGCCAGATAGCTTGAACATTCCCGCGATAGAGGAGCAGAGCTCTCATCCTGTTTACGTATGTTCGGAAGTTGCTCCAAAACAACCCTTTCGAAACAGTAACGCGAAATGGCTGGAGACATCGAGTGCTTCTATAGCTGAAATAGTTCTTGAAGTCCAGGCAAAACTGAATTCAAAGAACC
>Ga0214921_10003912_pt1 | contig 22447 bp, 12 predicted proteins | sample LL1505_MetaG_FD_177992 | JGI IMG/M metagenome (GOLD analysis project Ga0214921, IMG submission 177992) | Freshwater microbial communities from Lake Lanier, Atlanta, Georgia, United States - LL-1505 | ecosystem: Environmental > Aquatic > Freshwater > Lake | place: USA: Georgia | collected... | reverse complement strand
ACAATAGAAAATACACCATTCATGAAATACAAAGAATCCGTAAAAGAAAAATATAGAATGTTGATTCATGTGTTAAAAGAATTATACAATACTGCAATGGAAATACCGGATGCAGAAAAAGTAAGGACAACTATTTTGAACGATTTTCATATTGATAATAATATACACTTAAAACATCCGGAGTTTGTTATGGATTATTTCTTTTATCATATTTACAACCATGTTCATATTACAGAACATTACAAAGAAGTATTAAATATGTTGAAAGTATTTGAATATTTGTATTACAAAGTAATCAACCATATAAATGAACTAGAGTTTGATGCAGAATCTATAAAACCAATAGTTGAAAAATATTAGTGCAGTATATATGACAACATCTCATTACCCAGAGAATTGTATAATAACTGATTTATTATACAAACACCTACGCTTGTTCTGAGGTCCGGCGTTCTCACAAAAGAACAAGCGAAAACATTATGGACTATGGATTATGGATAGGTACATTTGTTGTATCCGAATAAGCAACACAATTAACTGTTGTATTTTCCGGTGAGCTTGAATTATATATTGTTGAGTATGTTATATTTGAAAAATATGCATCCACATCATAATCTTGACTACCTGTATCAAGTTCAATTGATAGTAATATATTTATATCATAAATAATATTTGCAGGTGTATATAGATATATATCATTTAATTCTAAATTACCTATAAAAATATTTGCTGAAAATGGATTTTCTCCTGAGTTGGTAGTGTCTAAATACATAACCGATAGTTTATTTTCAGTTTCAGCATTTGTTGGATTATTGTATGTTATTGTTTGAACAACAGTATCATTATAATGAACTTGAAAAATAACTTGAGTAACTGTAAGTGTTACTGTATTTCTAGAAAAATCCAAATCATAGTCAGTAGCTGTATTATTTACACCAGAAACTATTATATTTACTGTTTCAGTTAATGAAAAAAACGTATAATCATTTTGTATCCCTTCTCTTACATAAATAGACATGACTGTTTTATCTTCAGTAGAAGATGTTTCAACGTCTGTATATGTAAATATATTCCATTGTTCTGTGTCGGTTTGTATAAATAAATTATAATTACGGTCAATATTATAATTATACAATGGCACTGACGTATCTAAGTATAAATATTCCACTGGACCTGGAATATCACTAGATGTTGTAGGAACCAATTGCCGATGTATATCACAAACCTTTCTATTTATAATGGAATTATTCGTTGCTGCAATATTTGCATTGTTTACTAAGTATGAAAACGCCTGTTTTTTTGTGGTTCCATTTTGTTTCGTATTTTGATTATTCGCATTATATTGCAATATTTCGGCTTTTCTACGCATATCTAATTGTTTCTGTGTAAATTTTGGATATGGATTTGATATTTCAAATCGTATTGGTACCATATGTGGTATTTTAGCTCGTCGTAATTGAGTAATTGCATTACACGTGGTGGCTTGATCCACGTCAGCAATATTCGTATTTATTGCAGTATTAACTACTGAAACGCTGGATGTTGTATTTATATCATTGACATATCGTATATGTATAATCATATCTGGATAGTTTGAAGTTGTATAAGTATAAATGGGTATATTTTCTAAAAGTATTGTAGTATTTTGTATTATTAACGTCATCAATAAATCAGGGCAATTTGTATTCAATAATACATTACCAAATATTGTATTGCCAATAGGATTTGTAATATTGCTATAAACGTTTATATACAAAAACGATGTGCAACCGGCGAATGCATTGCTATTTATTGTTTTAAGTTGTGATGGTAATAATAATGATATTATTTTAGAGCATCCTTGAAATGCGCTTTGACCAATAGATACGATTTTACTTGGAATTATTACATTTGATAAATTGATGCAATTTTTACATAAATTGTTTGAAATAACTGTAACTTGACTTGGAATCGTTAGTGAATTAATAGAACTACAATTTTCAAATGCGCTTTCACCAATAGACAAAACACTTCCAGGCAATGTAATATTCGTAACATGAATACAGTTTTTAAATGCACTTGCGTTTATACTAGTTACTCGTTGAGGAACTGTAATTGATGTTAATCCGCTACAATCTTGAAAAGCACTGTTTCCAATAGTCAATATACTATTTGGAATCGTTATATTTGTTATTCCATAACATCCTTGAAATACACTCGTTTGTAATATAGAAACGGTATTTGATATAGTTATAGATGTTGCTCCATAACACCCTTGAAACGCATTATTTCCTATAGAAATAACGTTATTTGGAATAGTAATCGATGTTATTTTATTACAACTTTCAAATGCATATGCACCTATTGTTGTTACCTTAGGTATATTTGGAAATAATGTCAAATTATAACAACCTTGAAATGTGTTTGGACTTATACTGGTTAAATTATCTATGTTTGGTATAGTAGTCAAATTAACACAATTTTTAAACCCACTATTTCCTATATATGTGACAGCATTTAGACTGGGGAATGAAAGAAACCCAATACATCCTTGAAATGCACTTTCTCCAATGATTTTGCAATTTGATGAAATCGAAACCGTAGATAAACTCATGCAATCTTGAAACACACTAGTATTTATTTCAGTAATACTATTACTAGGAATAGTAAGAGAACTGAACGATGCACACCCTTGAAATGCACTAGGTCCTATAAATGTTATACCAGATAAATCTGGTATAGGGTTTAATAAATAGCAATTTTGAAAGGCGCTTTGTCCAATGTAATTTATAGTAGATGGGATATTTATAGATGTTAAACTATTACACCCTTGAAATAGACTATTCGGTATAGATGTTATATTACTATTTATGGTCGCAGTTACCAATCCACTACAATCTTGAAATACGCCATTTCCAATAGATGTCACATTTGATGGTATTACAATACTAGTCAAACTATTACATCCCTGAAAACTACCTTCCTCTATTGTCGTTATATTACTTAGATTTGGTAAACTGGTCAGCTTGCTACAATTTTTGAAAGCATTCGCTTTTATTGTGGAAATACTATTTGAAATAGACACTGATAATAAACCAATGCATCCTTGAAATAAACTAGTAGGTATATATGTTATATTACTATTTACGTTTGCGGTTACCAATCCGCTACAATCTTGAAATACACTATTTCCAAGATATGTTATAGAACTAGGTAATATTAATGAAGTCAGTTTTACACATCCTTGAAATGCATTGTTCTCTATTGTAGAAACGCCGTTCAATTGAGGAATAGTTACTAGATTTACACATCCTTGAAATGCGTAGGATCCAATAAAGTTTACTGAAGTAGTAAAATATACTTGAAATAACGAAACACAGCCTTGACACATATTTGGACTAATGGATGTTATACTACTTGCTAAAAATATATATCTTAATGATGAACAGCCTACGAATGCACTATTTGATATAGAAGAAACACTTTGAGGAACAACCACCCCTAATATTTTTGTATTTCCAGAAAAATACGTGGTATTTATGGTTGGAGTCATGGTTTTTGCTCTATATCTGTATAATCCTCCACTGATATCATATGTATAATAATCAATACCACCAAATGATGTGTCATAGCCATAATTGTAAGCGGTTATTACCTCTAAATAACTTACTGCAGTGATTGAAATTGTATTAGGTAGTTTTCCAGGAATACTATTGTAAGATTGGTCGATATATTGATATATTTTCGTATTACTTATATTTATCGGCTGTATAGTTCCTTGAATAGAAATATATGCATTTTTTAATGAAGTGCAACCATCAAACTGGTTTATTGCTATACTACTAACATTATATGGTATTGTTATATAAGAAAGGTCTGTGCAATTGATCATTGTTGCAAGCCCAAGTGTTCTTACATTATCTCCCATTGCCAATGATTTTAATTTGTTGCAATTCTGAAACCCATTTTGTGAAATAGTTGTAAGTGAATTGGGTAAAGTAATCGATTGTAAAGATGTGCAATTTTGAAATGTATTTCTACCTATTACTTTTACACTATTTGGTATAGATACAGTTGTCAATTTAGAACAACTTCTGAAAACATTATCACTTACATCCGGAGAACCACTAGATAGTTGTGCTGAAATAAGACTAGAACAATCTCGGAATGCAGAATCTTCTAAATAATATACACTGTTTGGTATTACAACAGAAGTTAATCCAGTGCCTTGAAATGAATTATTATTTATTTTTTGAATACCAGAATTAAAAGTAACAGATTTGAGATTACTACACAGATTAAATGCATTAGCACCTATAGTTGTTACATTCGATGGTATTATTATATTTCGTATGGCTGAATCACGGAATGCTGATTTATCTATGTAAGTAACCCCACTTGGTATAGTGACATTCGTTAATGAGCTGCAATAACGAAACATATATTCTGTTATAATTGTAATCTGATTTGATAGAGAAACGGATGATAATTTTACGCATCCCTGAAACAAATATTGTCCTATTTCGTTAACTGTATTTGGTATAGTTGCAGATTCTAATTTTACACAATCCGAGAATGCATAGTCTTTTATTAAAACGACATTATTCGGAATTGATATACTTGTTAGGTTAGAACAACCTGCAAATGCATATAATCCTATAAATGAAATATGCATATAATCGCCAACGTTTCCAAATGTTACCGGATTGAGTGATATACAATTATTAAAAGTATAATCTCCTATATAAGAAACTAGTCTAGGTATTTTTATAGTCTGCAATGATTTACAATTTTGAAATGTTTCTTTACCTATAAAATACACAGTATCTGGTATTGTTATACTTGATAGCACGGTGCATCCTTTAAATGCAGCATCATTTATAGAATATAATGTGATTGGTAATATTACATTTGTTAATCCACTACAATCTTCAAATGTACCTATGCTTATAGAGTTTAAAGCCGATGGTAATATGATAGATGGTAGGTTTCTACATCCTTTGAATGCATAATTACCTATAAGATTAACTGCTTCAGATAAAGTAATGTTTGTTAATGACGTGCATTTTTGAAAGGCATATTCCCCTATAGTAGTTATATTATGATTTCCTATATTACTAAGTGGTATATATACTGTATTTAAATATGGATTTCCAGAGAAGTCGGTTGTTTCAATCTGGTTTATGAATGAATTACACTGATATACATAATTACTTCCGGAAATATCTACTCTAGAATATGGAATATTATTAAATGATGTATCTTGGCCATAATCATAATTGAATGTTACCCGAAAATAATCAGACGGGGTTTCATATAAAACACGAGTTATTAACGGATGATTGGTTGCACCATAATTATATGCCGCAAATGAATTAACTGGAACATTTCGGCTTGCATCCAAAACAAACACATTAAACTGATTCAATGAATCACAATCCAAGAATATATTGCTATTCATAGTCAAAACATTTGACGATACGGTTACTGATGTAATTGATGAACAGTTTTCAAATGCACCATATCCGATTGTTTTTATATTCGTAGGAATTGTTATAGATGTAAAACCAGTGCATGAATCAAACATATTATCGGTAATTGTGGTTGATCCACCTAATACAGGTAAGGTAGTTAATCCGCTACAGCCTTGAAATACATTTATTCCAAAATTGGTTATACTACTTGATATTGTTACACTTGATAGATTTGTGCAATTATAGAATGAATAATCTCCTATAGCGGATATTATACTAGGAATGGTTATGCTTACTAAAGTTGAATCATTATCAAAAATGCCCGATGTAATATCTGTAGGTGAATTAACTGTGCATGTATATGTATAATTTGGACTATAAGTATCTTTTGTAAATGTAAATGGACCAAGTATTACAGTTGATCCATAATTATTGTTGAATCTAGCGATTATATCCATTTGCGGTATAGTATAATATATATATAGTAATCGTATTTATAGTTAATCGTTAATGATTCCATATTTACGATAATATATTTTACAAAAGAATCTAAATAATATATCGTTTATATATATACTGGTATAATGTCTAAATTGTATATTATTCTTCTTTTAACAGTATTTTCGAAGGTATTTAGCGCGAGTATTATGGACCGTTTTCATCAGTGGATAGAAAAATTCCATTACCAATTCCGCGATGATACCCATTTTTATGATGTATATCGCAAATGGGCCGCAAATGATCGATTTATTGAAGTATCAAATGCACAAAACCTTACTTATACATTAGGTCATAACCAATTTTCTGGTATGAATACAGACGACTTCCGTAAATATTTGCTTTCTTTTGATAAGCCCGTTTTTCAAAACAACAATGTTCAAAATGATGTGTCAATCGCTCCTAAATCGGTGGATTGGGTTGCCGCCGGGGCAGTAACCCCAGTGAAAGACCAAGGACAATGTGGTTCTTGCTGGAGTTTTTCTACAACTGGTGCGTTAGAAGGAGCTTATTTTGTGAAATACGGAACACTACCATCTTTTTCGGAGCAACAATTAGTGGATTGTGATAATTTATCAAACGGTGGTCGCGACCATGGATGCAATGGGGGTCTTATGGACAATGCTTTTACATGGATTAAGAAAAATGGCGGTTTATGTTCGGAACAAGATTATCCGTATGTATCCGGAACTACTAAAACATCTGGTACCTGCAAAACCACTTGCAAAATAAATGGAAACAGTAAGGTTCAATCTTTTGTGGATGTAGCTCCCAATTCAGATGACGATATGATGATTGCGGTTGCAAAACAACCGGTATCGGTTGCAATTGAAGCAGATCAACCATCGTTTCAGTTGTATAAATCGGGTGTTTTTACAGGCACTTGTGGAACCAATTTAGATCACGGTGTGTTAGTGGTTGGATACGGAACAGAAGGAACATTGGATTATTATACAGTGAAAAACTCATGGGGTCCAACATGGGGGTCTGATGGATATATCAAATTGGGAAAAGGTTCAAGTTACAATAAGGGTGCAGGACAATGCGGTCTTCTAATGGAAGCGAGTTATCCCGTTCTATAATAGTATTTTTGTTAGGATATTATCCTACGAATATCTATGCTCGGGCGTTCTATCATAATCATTTAATTATAGTTGAATCAAATGATTATTCAGTATAACAGATTATTACTATTTAGTATGTTATATCTATACTACGTCATTAGAGTCTAGAGGTATACCACATACCAGACAAATAAGAGAATCCGTATTTTGGGGCTTTTGCCGGGTTTGCCGCACCCACAGATGGTGATGTGCTTGGTGATAAATTAGGTCCAGCCGAAACAATAGAATTGATTGTGAATACATTCAGAGCACTAGAATAGTAACGAAGATTTGACAAACTGCCATTAAACCCGCCCTTATCGCATACATAAACATCGTAGTAGTTTTGTTTAGGAACATTGTCTAATATAGCATGTGCACTAATAACACCATTTATATAGACATCTACGCTGTTATTTTGCAATCTCAACAATAGATGGAACCATTTTTTAAGAGGAATATTGTCTATATCAATCGTAGCGGGAGCATTTTGAACAACAGTATCCATTATAATACGAATGGTTGGACTCTCACTACTACTCAAATAGACACCGGGTCCATTTGTTAAAGTAGCAATTCCATTAGAACTATAACTAGGAACACCTTTGTGGAATATATGTTGATAATTTTGATTAGCTCCGGAAGATGTCACAGTGCCGGGGGTTTGTCCAACAGATGTAGTTCCTACACTATTTATAAATAGCCATACTGACCATGTGCACTCAATACCGGATGGTTGATTGTTTGAACGGTGTAAAGGAACCGAGTTTTCATCTTTGGGATCTTGAACAACACGTATAGCTGTACCTCCAGGTATTAATCCTAATATCAAATATGGATTTTCATTATCTCTAGAAAAATAACTGAATAAAAACATTCCTAAACGTAGCAATATATTGAACAAAATTACAACTAGAAATATAAATGCAATTCTAGCAATTATGCTATTTGATTGCAGAAACTCAGTACTAGCTTCGCCTAAATTGGCAGATGAAGCATATTCGCTCATATTTGAAGATACTGTATTTTTTAAATTAGACATAGAATCTGATACAGACGCATATGCATTTGAAGCAGAACCGGATAGATTTTGAAAAGTAGATTGTCCTTCACTCATATATATAATGTTATATATTACTAAACTAAATTATTTTATTGTAAAATGATTTATTTATTATAAATATTTGTATTCATTTTATGCATATATTTCATTTATAAAAATATGTTTGGGAGAACGCTGGAGCTCGGAACGAGCGTAGGTGTTCGATAATTATCCGGAGAATTATATTATCAAAGGATAATGCATATTATTGTCATATAAGAAGATGACAATATTTTTTATAAATCGATTACGTATACATACGATATATACCTGCGAATAGTGATGTTATTCTACGAAGATAAATACAGCTCTGACGTTCTCACAATTTGTGTTATAGAATTATTTGTATTGGTATTGTGCGATTTCTTTTGCGTCTTTGGTAACTACAAAGCTGAATCCGTAAGAAGGTCCAGTTGTAGCAGCGAAACCGTTTCCAGCCATGTAATCATTCCATGCCATTTGTGGATCCGTTGGTTTACTAATGCGAGTAAACTTTGTCAAGAACGCATCGAAGTTTCCATATTTGATGCTATAATCACCTGCCATATTTGGTAAATATTGCAATTGTTGAGATTTCACTAATTTACCGTCTAAATAACAATCTACGACGGGCCCTTCTACACTTACTACAATATACACCCATCTTTGAATAGGGAAATTATTCGTTATAGTAACGGTTTTTGTAGATGAAGTAGGAGCAGTAGTTAGAACATCGGCTTTCAATGTTGGACTAGTAGCATCTAAATACAATTTAAACTTTTTCACTGCACCAGGAGTTTCTGCATAAACGATTACTTTTTCATTGTTAGAAGACCATGTATTAACATATACCCACATATTATACGAAAATGATGTGGATGCTGGATTTGAAATATCTTTAGATGGGATCACGTCATTTGTCTTAAGTAAATCTAATACTGATTGTGATGCACTTTGTACATAATAGACTATATAAAACACTATAACTAAAATAACAATTATTACAAGTATGAGCGCTACGTTCATATTTTTATATATAGTGTCTAGAAATATTTATCAAGTACTTATTCAATAAAATCAACTGGTGGGTTTTTCAAATAATTAATGTTATATATTGTTGCAATTTGTTGCGCAGTTAAAATTGTCTTATTATAAGTAACATTACATATTGCACCGTTCAATCCTTTATCACTTCCTAAAAATACTGCATCCGCCGAAGAATAATCCGGAATATTATTTGTATAATAAAATGTTCTTTCTAAATTACCATTTATATACAAATCCACTTTTGAATTAAAATAGTTAAATGTAATCATATTCCATTTTTGATTAGCAATATTTACTTCATATTTAGAGTTATTATTTTTATCCGATACCATATTTCCATCATGTGTATTGGAAAAGTAAAATGAATACACATTTCTGTTCGGTAATCTTTTGTTTTCTGATGTATTTTTGTAAGTTATTCTAGGATGATTATTGTAATTGAATATATTTGTTTCATGTGCATACGCTGCGTCAGATGAAGGTTGTATGTTCAAAAATACCCACATGTTAATACAATAATTCCTTTTGTATGTTTCCCTGTTTTGTATAAACATTGATCTATCTCCCAATGGTTCAAATATAAAGTTTTCTATATTTCCTACATTATGTTCTTTATCTAAATATACTGGTTTGTTTTGTAATACAATGGCTGTCTTTTTTATAGACTTCTGAATCATTTTTGGTATATAAATATAACCTAATACCAGTAATAATTCTATTATGAGTAATATGAATACTATATTTGGTGTAATGCTATATTGTTGAAATAAATATTCTATTCCATCGCTTATCAAACAAGGAATATAAAATATGAAATTAGCAATAAATCCCTTCCAGCCTGTTAATGATTTTATATTTTCTGAAAATAAATTGTAGCCTATTGCTAAACCTACTACTATCATTAACAATATAAATATTCTTAAAACATTACTTATCATTCTTATTACATTCGGTGTAATATAAGATGAAAAATATGATAGCACTGCTATACCTAATAATGCTATACCTCCTACTAGAAATGGCATATAAGACGATTTCGAAAAATCAGGCAAACTAGAAAACAAACCAAAACATACTAATAATATAAACCCAATAAATAAAACATAAGAACTAGTATTATCCATTAATGCTTTTGGATCTCGTGTTGCATAATACATGATTATTGTCATTACAATTGGTAATAAAACTATCATTTTATTTTGTTTAATGCAGTCTAATAGTACGTTCAGTTTTGATTTTTTATCTTTTGTTTCTCCAAATAAATACAAGGCTTCTCCAATTTTAGATGCTATGATTTTTAAATCATACATATAAATCTTTATAAATATACCTACAACTATTATACATATTACAATAGCGGTCCAAACCCCTCCTATATTTTTTTTAGATGAATAATCTGTATTACTATTTTCTTCATACATAATAGATTCATTACTAGTATTTTGTTCTGACATACTTATATATTATCCTTCGATAATAAATTACCTCCGGATAATACTCAACACCTACGCTAGTTTCGAGCTCCGTCGTTCTCCTAATCTTCATAAAATATTCCACTAAATTGCTCAATCTATTATAGATTTTCCATTGCGGTTTTTTCGCCATGACAATCTCTACATAATGCAATCAAATTATCTACATGATTACTGCCGCCATATTCTAATCTAGTTTTGTGATCTACTTCAAACCACGCAGGTAATTGGCGCGCGCATTTACCACATCGCCAGTTTTGACTAGCCGCTACGAACTTTTTTTTGGTCTCACTCACTGACCGTTTTGTCCCTTTTTTACCCGATTGTGTAATACGTTCATACTGAGATAAGTGTGGTCGTATTTGAGGCATAGTGGTAACTGGATATCCTATATCCGCATTTTTAGCAAATGCGTTTTTAGAAGTAAAATCTAAAATAGGAGATATAACCATGGATGCATTTTTGTCTACTGGTAAGTATTTCAAATAATCATTTGATGCAGTGACAATTTGTTGTGCTCTCAACGGATTCTTACGAAATAACCAATATAACATAAACGCAGCAAATGCAATACCTGCCATTTGATAATATTTTTTCCAGGATAATAATTTTTTCATATACGCACCATCGCTATATACATTTGCCATTAAAAACGCAGCAATTCCAAATAAAACAATTTCAAATCTCATTCAAATAGTATATATTAATAATATAGATAAATCGCCAATATACATAGGATTATAAGTGCAAAATATAAATAATGTTTTTTCAAATTAAGTTTTTCTGCTAAATAGATGGGTTTGGATTTATAGTTTGATGAAAATGCTTCTTCTGATTCTTCAAAGGTGAGTTCTTCTTTACCCAGCATAACATTTATTTTGTTATGTATGAAATATCCCCATTTTATGAATGACGCGCGATTATCTAAATAGGGCGAAACCGGATATTTATCTAACATTTGACTAAATCTGTCTCCCATTTCGGAATTGGGTAAAAACAATGGTAGATTTTGTATAAAATCATAATATTTACGTTTTGTCATAGCATTCGGTATATTCGGATAAGAATGTGTAATAGAATGTATTACAAACCAATAATGAGGCCCCCAAACTAGTGAATCGTAAAACATCGCAATGTGAAACTATATAGAAACAATGGATTATAATACGATAGTTTCATCGAATAATGTATAGTTATGACATCTATTGTAACAATTGTGGTAAAAACGGTCATCATTTTTATCAGTGTAAAATCCCTATAACTAGTTTTGGTGTAATTGCATTTCGATTAAATCCCGATACTGCGAAATATGAGTTTTTAATGATAAGACGGAAAGATACTTTAGGATATATTGATTTTATGAGAGGAAAATATACATTGCACAATACCAACTATATTATGAACATGATGAAACAAATGACACTAGAAGAAAAGGACCGTTTGCGCAACAATTCTTTTTCCGAATTGTGGAAAAACTTATGGGGTAGCGAAACAATATCTAGTCAGTATAGAGCGGAAGAAACCAGTTCCAAAGAAAAATATAATGCATTGAAAGCGGGTGTCGTGATAAAATCTGACATACATACATTAAATAGTTTATTAGACAACAGTATGCAATTCAAACAATGGACGGAACCGGAATGGGGATTTCCAAAAGGTCGTAGAAATAGTCAGGAAAAAGATTACGATTGTGCAATACGTGAGTTTTCAGAAGAAACTGGATACTCCCCGTCTATTTTGAATAATATACACAATATTTTACCGTTTGAAGAAAACTTTTCAGGGTCTAATTATAAATCATACAAACATAAGTATTATTTGATGAATGTATCCTATTTAGATAGTTTACAACCCACGGTATTTGAAAACACAGAGGTTAGTAGTATCGCATGGAAAAATATAGGAGATGCCATTTCTTGTATGAGACCTTACAATTTAGAAAAAATAACAATGATTTCGAAAATACATACATGTTTAATGACAAATGTTTTTCATTTTACGTAATCGTCGGAATGATTGTGAGAACGCCGGAGCTCGGAACGGGCGTAGGTTTTCGATTATTATCCGGAGAATTATACTATTAGTTATTTTGCCTGATTTTATGTATATACTATATAGTAATAATATATACAAATGCAACAAGAAGAACCTATTAAAACAATAAAGGTGCGTAAAATAAAAAAGTCAAATACTGACACAACAACAACTGCAATAAATCCTGTTATACAACAAACGCCTGCGCCTGAACCTGAGCCAGCGCCTTCATTGTCTCTCAATTTCCAATCACTTATTTCACCAGCAAATATTGTTATGCCTCAAAATATATTACCCGATGACAATCCTCCGCCACCTACGCCCGACCCCACTAATGCGAGAACGCCCGAGCTCGGAACGAGCGTAGGTGTTCGAGGATTATCCGGAGATAATTTATTATTGAAGGATAATACAACTACTGGTGATATATTACCACTCGCTACGAAACCCGGGCCGTCTATCAAACTTAAACCCAAAACACCAAAACTACAACCAATACTGGAAGAAAATGATGAAAAGGTTAAAAAATCGAGGGCACCACGTAGAACGAAAAAGCAAATGGAAATAGATAATGCTCTTAAAGCGGAACAACCGAAAGCAAAACGCGGACGAAAAACTGTCAAAAACCAAGCCGACATACCAAAACAACCGGTTGCGAAAGGTGTACTACCATCGAAGCAAGATCAACCGAAAGAACTAAGTGAAACGAAAAAAGAAGAAGGAGAAGAAACAAAACAAAACAACGAGTTATTGCAAAAAGAACGTGCCGAATATGAAGAATATGCGAGAACCCCCACAGATGAATATGATTTTTTATATCCACATTTAAATGATCCCAATTTTATTGTTAAATTATCTAGACACAAAGAGTTTTATGATACCCAATATGATGGTGAAATACATCCTATCGAAAAACAAGCCGAAATATTGTGTAATACTCCATTTGAACTCACACCTCATCAGTTATTTGTCAAAAACTTTTTATCTATGCAAACCCCCTACAATAGTCTATTGCTATATCATGGGTTGGGTTCGGGGAAAACATGCAGTTCTATTGGTATAGCAGAAGAAATGCGTTCTTATATGAAACAGTTGAATATAACCAAACGTATATTAGTTATAGCGTCACCAAATGTTCAGGCCAATTTCCGATTACAACTATTTGACGAAACCAAACTGGAATATATTCAAGGACGCACTCCAGATGATGGTATATGGAATATCAATTCGTGTGTAGGCAATTCATTAATAAAAGAAATAAACCCTACTAATTTGAAAGGATTATCGCGAGAAAAAGTAATATCATCTATTAAACGTATTATAAACGGGTCTTATTTGTTTATGGGATATATCCAGTTATCCAATTATATATTCAACGCCGTCAAAAAAAGTGCAAATATAGAGAACTTGACATCATTACAACGCAAAGCCCTCTTAAAAAAACATATACGCGAACTGTTTGATAACCGGCTTATTATTATTGACGAAGTCCATAATATACGTATTTCGGATGATAACAAAGAACGCAAAAAAACCGCGGTTCTCTTAATGAAAGTGGCTAAATATTCTCAAAATATGCGACTATTACTTCTTTCCGCAACTCCTATGTTTAATTCTTATCAAGAAATCATATGGCTTACCAATTTGATGAATATAAATGATAAACGAGCAACTATTAAAACGTCTGAGGTATTCAATGGCGATGGTAGTTGGACAAAACCGAAAAAACTGGCAAACGGAACAATGACGGAAGATGGAAAATCATTGCTTATACGCAAACTAACCGGATATATTTCGTATGTCCGGGGTGAAAACCCATACACATTTCCTTATCGCATATACCCTTCCCAATTTGCACAAAATGCCAATATTCTCCTAAATAACCCATATCCATCATTACAAATGAATGGTTCTCCTATTTCAGAAGAAGACCGTATTAAATATATCGATGTATTTTCTACTAAATTACGTCCGGATTCTGTGCAATATAAAGGATATAAACGGATTTTGGAAGAAATGTATGCAAAACCGACTGAACAATATACTATGACCGGTCAAATGAGACAAATGCCCGCCTTTGAGGATATGGAATCATTTGGATATACATCTTTGCAATTATTAATTGAATCGCTAAATATTGTATATCCAAATCCATTATTGGAACAACGTCCATCCGACAGTCCATCATCACAATCGGAGGAAGATTTTGAAATAGCAAAATCATTGGTAGGCGAAGCCGGTTTGAGAAATACAATGAACTATGTCCGTGAAACAAAGGATATGATGCAATTAAAATACAAGTTCTCTTATAAACCAGAAATAAAAGAGCCGATTTTCAGTCCCAAACACATTTCAAAATATAGTGCTAAAATACACGAAATATGTAATTGTATTCGCGCTGGAAATGGTATTATTATGATTTATTCCCAGTATATTGATGCAGGATTAGTCCCTATGGCTCTAGCATTGGAAGAAATGGGGTTCTCACGATATGGTTCCACGCCGAATACCCCCAATTTATTCGCAACGCCACCCTCCGACCAAGTAGACTACAAAATGAAACCCAAATCCAAAGACACGCCATTCCATCCTGCCAAATATGTTATGATAACTGGTGATAAGGCGTTTTCTCACAACAATGCAAATGACATAAAAGTATTAACTAGTGTAGATAACAAAGACGGTAAAATCGTAAAGGTCATATTACTATCCAGGGCAGGTGCAGAAGGATTGGACTTCAAAAATATTCGGCAAGTGCATATCATGGAGCCATGGTATAATATGAATCGGGTGGAGCAAATTATTGGACGAGCAGTGCGTAATTTGAGCCATTGTAAATTGGATTTCAAAAAACGAAATGTAGAAATCTATTTACACGGAACTGTATTGCCAGAAACGGAAGAATCTATATCAGAAGAAAGTGCCGATTTATACGTATATCGGTATGCGGAGAAAAAAGCAATTCAAATTGGCGAAGTTACCCGTTTGTTAAAAACGATAGCCGTAGATTGTATATTGAATATTGGACAAACAAACTTTTCCGTTCAAAAACTTTTGACAAATGCGGCCAATCAAAATATAACTATCCAGTTGTCTAGATATAAACAAGAAATACCATATCAAATTGGCGATAAACCATTTAGCGAAATGTGTGATTATATGAAAAATTGCGAGTTTGTATGTTCTCCTATGGCTGACATAAAATCTCAAGATGTAAGAAAAGAAAATTATAACAACACATTTGCCCAAACAAATCAAGACCGCATTATAAAACGCATACGTGAATTATTCCGAGAAAAAATGCCGAATGTGGATGGATTTATGCCATACTTGAACCATGCATATTACGAAAGAGAACATCTTATTAATGCAATAACTATAGTGAAACAATATCCTATTGAACAAATATATAGTGCTCTTTCTGCATTAATCAACAACAAAAATGAGTATTTAATAGATGCATATGGGAGAACCGGGAGATTGATAGATAAATATGATAAAAAAACCGATACGGCATATTATGTATTTCAACCGATTGAAATAACGGACGAAAATGCATCTATATACGAACGAACCGCGCCTATTGAATATAAACGCAATAATATAACGTTAGAAATAGATAACACAAAACGGACATTTAAACCGAATAAACAACCAGTTGCTGAAAAAGAACCGGCAACAAAGGATACAATGGTAGAAATAGAGAACCCGCCAGTTTTGGAACTGGCTATTGGCGAAAAAGCTGCGCAACCCGGGGCTTCGCCCAAGTTCTCCGAAATTATGCGCAATTTAGACATATGTTTTGATGGAATAAATACTGGTGACCCAAAAACAACGAAACTGGGATTTTTGCATACTACAACACTGAAAAGGGGTGAAGATGATTGGTATGAACATGCCGGTATGATTTATCATTATTCTAAACCAGAGAACAAGTATATAGAAATCGTAAAAACCAGTGAAGAAGGTGAAGGAAATGCGAAAAAAACGGATGTCAAACATGTGGAACGTAATCTACCTATACAACAAATCAGAACCCAATTTGGTCTTACAGATGAACTCTTTGCAAAATACATCATATTACATTTTATAGATTCACTAGTATATAACGACAAATTGGAAATTATACGACATTTTTATACATATAATAATAAACCGAGTTCTCCAAGAGAACAAATCATATTCGAATATTTAGAAACCAAAATAGTAAGATCGGGTGATGAAATGGGTATTGTTACTATAAAGGATGATACACTAATAATGATTATGCAAAATAGTGAGAATGGAGATTGGATAGAAGCCGACCAAGAAGATTATTCATTGATGGCAGGAGAACTTCGTAGATTTCAATACGAAAGAACACCTGAAAACATGTTCTCTTTAATAGGATTTATAACACCCTTTGTGTCAAAGAAATCAAATGAACGTGAAATGGTTTTTAAAGTAAAAGATATGACGGAAAAACGTAATAATATAGGTGCAAGAATAGATGATGCCGGTAAAAATAGAGTTACTAAATATCTGAATGTATTGGTTGGTTCTCCTACTGAAAACCCTATATATACAGATAAAAGCACGACATTTATCAATCAATTGGGAATATGTATTGTAATAGAAATGCTTATGAGATTATTTACTGACCAAAAGCGAGACAATAAATATTATTATTTTACTCCAGAGGAAGCAATACTCAGTGATATCATCAAAAAATCCTTTTCTACATAGAAAATTGAATGAGATATATTTTTATAAGAATGACATAAATATATCAGTATTATTATATTACAATGGCAACAAAGAACCCTCATTCCGAGCAAAAATTATATGGCGTTTATATCAAGTCTCTATTGACTACAAAAGTCGTATTATCTATTAGCGAAATTGGGCAAAATATAAAACAAAACTTGGAGAAAAAAATTGCAGCAAAAGTGGAAGGTAAATGTGGTATAGAAGGATATATACAACCCAAATCGGTTTCTGTAAAAACCTATTCCAATGGCTTAGTAAATACCGGGTCTGTAGAGTTCCAGGTTGTATTTGAATGTATGGTTTGTCGTCCAGTAGAAGGTATGTTGATTGAATGTGTCGCTAAAACAATCACAAAAGCCGGCATTCATGCCGAAGTAATCGGAAAACACGGGGAAATACCAATAACCGCACATATTGCACGAGATCATAATTATAATGACCTTCGGTTCAACAATGTCAAGGAAAAAGATGTTATACGTGTAAATGTTATAGGCGTTCGGTTTGAACTGAACGACCCATGTATTGATGTTATTGGGAAAGTAGTGGAAAAGCGCGATGCTCCGGCTAAAAAACAACCTCTCAAAATCGGCGGAGACTATTTAGAAGAAATGATTGATGATGGTGATATATCTACCGACGATGAACAATAAATGCTAAATACTATACGATAGATACGATATAAATAAATATACGATAAATGATATAGACATATGAATAATTTATTACTAAATGATAATGTATAAGTTGGAAGATTTGAAGTCGAAAATTGAACAATTAAATAAACAACATCATATAGAGATTTTAAAAATACTGAAAAAAAATAACACTGTCACTCTAAATGAAAACAAAAGTGGAGTATATGTGAATATATCACTTTTGCCACAACAGTCAGTAACCGATATTTTTAATTATGTTAATTATATAGAACAGCAAGAAGCTACATTGTCGTCCCTCGAAACCCAAAAACTGGACTTCAAAAATACATTTTTTAATGAAAAAGAAGATAAAGAATAAGCTATATACATATATACCCACTATACGCTTATAATCGCAATCACAATGTCTTCTAGTTTATATCAAACTTTTTATCCATATAACAAGTTTGATGATGTAAAATCGATATGTCAGTTGGAAAAATGGATGCTCGTAAAAGATGTATTAGCCCAGCTATATGCGAGAACGCCGGATAGCGGGACGAGCGTTGGTGTTCGGGTATTATCCGAAGATAATGGGACATCGGAGAACAATGCAAAAACATCACCTATAAGTGTGCAAATCAAGCAACCCATACAGTTTATTATTCCAGATAAAATGGATACACTATTTTGGTGTTTGTATATATCCTATTATGGAGAGGACAAATATTTAGCAATAGGAAACAAATATGGGAATGCTGAAATCGCGGAAAGACAAAAAATTATGGAGTTTTTGAAGTCAAACAAAAATGCGCTAAAGAATCTGAACCGGAAAATAACGATAGGGGCTACGCAAGAAATTATGTCGGATTTGATGACCAATATGAAAACGTCATTATTGTCATTGGTTGCATTTTCGGTATATTACAAAAAAAACATATTATTGCTAAATACTTGCAACAAAACATTTTTAAAATATACATACGATGTTCTCGAAGAACCACGAAAATGGATTGTAATAAAATATATGGAAAACAAAAAATACGGATTCTTTTCAGAAGAAATGGATGATATAACCACTATTATTGCAGACTATATATATATTGAATATCCGGACAAACCAATGAAGGGTATATCTACATACAAAATAGGAGAACTAGCTACCATTGCGTCTAAAATACCGGAATTGGCTAAAGAACCGAAATTGTCAAAACAAGAGTTATATGGGAGAATATGGCAATGTTTATTGTGGAAATAAGACATTTACATCTGGACGTATGGACTGATGCCCCGGGGCATTATAGTCCATATATACAGTGTATATGCTGAACTATGGGATTTTGTCCCATACGTCCAGACATCAAAATAGGATGATATATAGGGTAAAATCAAAACAGAATTATACAAAATTGAAAGAAACATATAGAAATAATATGTAAAAATATTATATAAAACATTACTATGGAAACATTAATAAAATCTAAGAAACGGGCTACTGGGAAAACTATTACCGAAGCACTTGACGCATATAAAAATAAGGCTACCGCAGTTAAATCCCCTAAAGAACTAGAATCTGGCGAAATAAACGAAACTTCTTTGGAAAAGGAACGTGCTATGGCCGAAGCGAATGTTATATCCGCTACTGATGAAAAACCTCATTCGGTTGATAGCTCAAAAGCATTTGAGGAAATGGTTTCCTTTTATTTAGCAAGTAATCCTATATCTTCTGTTGGCGGAAAAATAAATGAATTGGAGATTGCATTTGGAACGAATCCAAAAAAAGGTCGCCCTATTTCTAAAATCGACTATGATAATGTAGTCAAACAGTTTCTAGCAGCCGGATTTATTACATATGACACGGAAGGTCTTTACATGTTGCGTATGAATAATGAATATTATGATGTGCGCGCGAAAAAAACCAAAACGTCCAACATTCGTGCAGAACTTATTGGTATCGATTTGATACAAGAATATTGCAAAACCAACAATCTACAAAAATTAATAGACAGCCCACAGGTCATATTTTCAGCAGACAAAAAAATCAAGTTTACACAAAAAACCCTTGCGCAAAAAAATGAAAAAGCATTGTTTCCGGTTGATTTTGAAGATTTCAATTTTCGTTGCTCTTACAAAAAGGAGCAAGACTATTCAAAAGATTCCAATATAGGTAAAAGCATTCTGCGCGAATGGACAAATCAGAAAAAAATATTCCGCTATATGAATCGTGTGAGATTTGAACATGAGGATTTGCCATTTTACTTGGATATCAGTATTATTCGGTCTTCTAGAAAATCTGGAAAAGTCCCAATCCCGCAATATACAATGCAGGATGCCGGCGTATTTGACAATCAAGAATCATATGAAATAGAATTGGAGGTAGATAACCGAAAAGTCGGTGTAGGAACTACATATGATACAGCTCCTAAATTGATGGAAGCATTGAAAAGGGGTATTCGCCTTGTATTGAGTGGAATACAAGGGACCAATTACCCGATTGCCTATTCGGAAAAAGACAAAATACTTCTTGAATACATGCAACTATTACACGGTCCCGATTTTGAAATGCGACGCATTCGGTCGAATGACTTCTGCGGGCCTTCCTCTGTGACATTGCAAATAAAAAATATAATGGATAATGCAGACACTTCCATTCCAAATATTTTGAAGAACTATTGTGTAACAGACAAGGCTGATGGGTCGCGTAGTTTGCTCTATGTAGCTGGAAATGGACGTATATATCTCATTGACACTAATATGAACGTTATGTTTACTGGCGCTTACACCGAAGAAAAAACAGTATTGAATACGTTGTTGGATGGAGAACATATAAAATACAACAAAAAAGGTGATTATATCAATTTGTTTGCAGCATTTGATATTTACTATTTACAAGGTAAAAGTGTCCGCGAATATGCATTTGAGGAAAGGTTTGATACAGAAGAGGAGGAAGAATCATCGCCACCAGAAAAACATTTCCGCAGATTATTGTTAGTACAGGCAACCGCATTCATGAAACCAAAATCCATTGTAAAATCCGCCACTACAGGAAAACCTACTGACAATTGCAGTTTCAAAATAAAATGCAAACAGTTTCAAGTAGCCAACCCGAACTATTCTATATTCAGAGGGTGTTCTACGATTTTGTCTGATATTGATCAAGGGATATATGAATACAATACAGATGGGCTTATATTTACGCCTATTCATACTGGTGTAGCAAGTAACTCGGTGGGTGTTGCCGGAAGTCTCAATAAACCATTATGGGAACTATCATTCAAATGGAAACCAGCCGACTTCAATACTATCGATTTCCTAGTTCGCGTGAAAAAAGACAAAAATGGACAGGACGAAGTGCACAATATTTTCCAACAAGGCAAAAACTTGGTCAATATTGATTCCATAAAGCAATACAAAACACTCATTTTATGTTGCGGGTTTGATAAGGAAAGACATCGGTTTATCAATCCATTCGAATCTATGTTATCCGATAATTTGCCAAATGTGAAATACGACAATGAAGATAAATACACCCCGGTTCCATTTCGTCCTACAAAACCATATGACGAAAATGCATGCTATTGTAATGTGGAACTAAAAGCTGGCGAAATGCATACAGAAGAAAACGAAGTATTTGGAGAACATATGATTGTAGAGTTCAAATATGACATTCAACTTTCAGGGGCATGGAAATGGATTCCATTACGTGTTCGATATGACAAAACCGCGGAATTGCAAAACGGCATTCCCAACTATGGAAATGCATATCACGTTGCCAATGATAACTGGCATTCTATACATGACCCTATAACAAAAACGATGATTATGACTGGAAATGGAATACCAGAATCAACGGATGATGACGGTGTATATTACAATCGCGAGAGTGGGGAGTTTAATACAGATGGATTACGCGATTTCCACAATCTATATGTGAAAAAGAAGCTTATATTAGGCGTATCACAACGAAAACAAACGCTTATAGACTATGCCGTTGGAAAAGCGGGTGATTTGCCTAAATGGATCCGAGCCCATTTAGGATTTGTATTTGGCATCGACAAGTCTAATTCCAATATATTCGACCCAATGGATGGAGCTTGTGCTCGTTATATCAAATCCGCTAATGAACATTCGAGAGATTTTCCGAAAGCCCTTTTCTTGGAAGGCAACAGCGGGAACAATATACGTTCGGGTAAAGCATTCAAAACGGAAAAAGAAAAACAAATCGCCAGAGCTATATTTGGAAATGGACCAAAAGACCGCCAGGTTCTGAAAGAAGCCGTATACAAACAATACGGAGTTGCCCATGAAGGATTCAACATTTCATCGTGTCAGTTTGCCCTTCATTATTTCTTTGAAAATAATGTGATATTTCACG
>Ga0214921_10003910_pt1 | contig 22458 bp, 19 predicted proteins | sample LL1505_MetaG_FD_177992 | JGI IMG/M metagenome (GOLD analysis project Ga0214921, IMG submission 177992) | Freshwater microbial communities from Lake Lanier, Atlanta, Georgia, United States - LL-1505 | ecosystem: Environmental > Aquatic > Freshwater > Lake | place: USA: Georgia | collected... | reverse complement strand
AAATCTCCATAATGTAAAAAAAAATTAGTTCTAAAGTGAGGATCAACATATATGTGATCTACTCTTTGGGTATTAAAAGAAGAAGATTTTCTTTTAATACCATGCACTACATAATTTTTTTTTAATAAAAATTCTGCAAGATAAGAACCATCCTGGCCCGTAATACCCGTTATTAAAGCAATTTTTTTCATAATTTTAAAAATCTATTTTTTTTAAATGCTAATAAAGATAATACAACAATACTAAAAATAGTCTTTAAAAAATTTTGTTTTTCGAATTGATAATAAATTCGAAAAGAATCACTCACTTTCTGGATAATATTATTTGAAAGTGAATTTTTATTAACTCTCCACGAACTTAATATTTTTTTAATTCCAATAAATTTGTAATTAGAATTTGATAGCTGCAACCAAAGTAAATAATCTTCTTTGGTTTTTATTTTATTAAACTTAAAATTATTAAAAATAGATTTTTTCATTACCACTGTTGATAGTCCTATATCGCATGATCTTAAAAAATCTTTATACATCATCTCATTTTTGACTTTTACATCGTACAATTGGTTTCCAAATTTATCTATAACAGAGTATGAAGTGTAGCTAATATTTAAATTATTTTTTTTCATAAAATTAAGCTGATATTTTATTTTATTTTTCTTCCAAATATCATCACAATCTAAGAAAGAAATGTATTTTCCTCTTGCTCTCTTTATTCCAATATTTCTCGAAATGCCCGCGCCAAAATTTCTATCATTTACAATTAAGATCGTATTTTTTCTATTATTTATTATTTTTCTAAGAAAGAAAATATCTGAACGATCATAATCATCATAAATTATTATAATCTCTAAATTTTTTACACCTTGATTTAATGCAGAATAGTATGCCTGTTTAAAAAAAGATTTTTTTTTAAAATATGGCATAATTACAGTAATAGTAATCATCTTAATAATTTTTAAATTCACAAAAAATAACTATAGAGTCAATATAACTTAAATTTATTCTTTCTTTACGTTTATTTTATTAAAATTTACTAATAACTTTGAAAAAATTAGACCCTGCCTTCTCTACTGTGTATCTATTAATTTTTTTTTTTGAAATTTTAACATTTTTCTTTAGCGTTGCATAATTTTTGAATGCTTTGATTAAAGAGTTAGCTAAATTAACTTTATCAATTTTTTTTATTATTTGATAAGCTTTAGGCCTTAAAATTAGATCACCAACTCCGCTAACGTCACTTGCTATAATTGGAACTTCATAATTTATTGCATCTATTAAAACATTTGGCATTCCTTCATATAAGGAAGGTAAAATATATAGTTTAGATTTTAAATAAAGTTTTTTTAAATTATTGGACCATGGATAAACGAATACATCATTACTTAACTTGTATTCGGCTATTTTTTTTTTTAAAATTACTTCATCTGGACCTGAGCCACATATAATAAGTTTATAACTTTTGTATTTTTTAATTTTGTTTACAATTTTATAAGCCTCTAACAAACATAAGAAATTCTTTTGTTTCGTAAACCTGCCCACACTCAATATATAATTTTTTTTTTTTTTTTTTTTTTTAAAATAAAAAATTTTTTCTAAATATGGATTGAATAATATTTTAATTTTTTTTTTGTTAAAAATTATATTTTCAATACAAGATTTACTTTTTGTAGCATTGGCAATTATTAATGTAGATAGATTATATGTAATAATTTTTGTCAAAAAAATTAACCACCCAAATAATTTATTGTCTGCATGAATAGTCGCGCCGCAGGGATCTTCCGAAACTCTTACCGCAATCTTAAAATTTAATAAAAATGAAATAAATACTGAAAAAAAATTACTTTGCATCGATAAAATTTTTGTGTCGGATCGATCGGATTTCAATAGTATTTTAAACAAACTAAAAAAACACAAATATCCAGAAATAATTCTATTGTTTATAAAGGGTATATAAAAATTATTACTACTAATAATATTTGCTTTAAAAATTTCTTTTGATAAATAATTACTATTTGCTTTGCTAGTTACAATAATTACATTTATTTTTTTTTTAATAAAATATTTTACTAAATTTAAAAATATATTAATAGCGCCACCTTTTTCTAGTGAAGGGAAAAATATTATTAAATTTTTCAAATTATTAATCATTATTAAATATTTATTTTGGTAAAATAAAATTTGATAATATTTTTTGTTTTACTAAAAAAAATAATTTATGAAACAGTCGTAGACTTGATAAAATGATTAGATAAAATATATTTTGACCATTTTTTAATCTTACGAGCATCTCATAATACAGATTTATAATGAATGGTATTCTACTCGACAAACCATATAAGTTAAATTTTCCCAAAACTTCTTTTTTCTTTGTTGGCATACCGAACATTTTATGTTTAACTATCATTCTGTAAAATAAATCATAATCAGCGCAGAGTCTTAATTTCTCATCATATAGTCCGAGTTTTATTTGCGATTTTTTTTTTATAAAGAAACCAATTGAGTGTGATGGATATATATTTAGTCTATAAAATATTTTTTCAGGACTAAATAAGTGATAAATTTTTTTTTTTTTTACCGCTCCAAATAAGAAATCAATACTAAATTCATTAAAGTATTTTTTAACAATATTTAAAGCATTTTTATAATATACATCATTAGAATTTATTATGCCTATTATATCTCCTGAACTTAGTTTGATACCTCTATTTATCGCCTGCCATAAATTTATATCTTTAGCACTTATGCATTTAATTTTTTTTTTATTATTTTTTATAACATTTTTAATAACTTCTAAAGTGCCATCAGTAGACGAACCGTCTACAATTATATACTCAAAATTTTTATAATTTTGCCTTAGAACACTTTTCATAGTTTTTTTTATATTCAATACATCATTTTTGACTGGCGTAATGATTGTAATTAATGGATTTATAGACCTTTTTTCTTTTTTTAGGATATTAGCAACGTTAATATTTTTTTTTAATTTTGTATTTTTTAGAAATCTTATTTTTTTCATAAAAATTTCTTTAAATTAATATTTTTTATATTAAACTAATAATTCCTAAAATAATATTAATTGTTTTATTTTTTATAATTTAAATTAACTATCTATAATTAAATAATGAAAATTTTAATAACTGGAGTTTGTGGTTTCATAGGTTTTAATCTTGCGCATTTCTTACTCAAAAAAAAATACAAAGTATACGGTATTGACAACATAAATGATTATTATTCTACTAATTTAAAAATTGATAGATTAAAAATCTTAAAGAAGTATAAAAATTTTTTTTTTTTTAAAACTGATATAAGAAAATATAATAATTTAAAAAATATATTTAATAAAACAAAAATTGATATTGTAATTCATTTAGCTGCCCAAGCTGGGGTAAGATATTCAATAGAAGAACCTAGGAAGTATATTGAGAATAATATAGATGGTTTCTTTAACATAATTGATTTATGCAATAAAAATAAAATAAAAAAAATAATCTATGCGTCCTCAAGTTCGGTTTATGGAGATAACAAAAAATTTCCTTTAAAAGAAAATCAAATACTGAAGCCTAAAAATTTATATGCATCAACAAAAGCTAATAATGAAGAAACTGCAGACATATTTTCAAGATTTTATGGTTTAGATATAATCGGACTAAGATTCTTTACTGTTTATGGCGAATGGGGAAGGCCAGATATGTTTATGATGAAATATTTAGAATCAAATTTGAATAAAAATAAAAAATTTTACCTTTACAATTACGGTAATCACATAAGGGATTTTACTTATATACAGGATGTAAATAATATTGTTTTTAAATTAATTAAGAAAAAATTCAAAAAACATCAAATTTTTAACATCTGCTCTAATGCTCCCACTAAGATAACTGATGTTATTGATATAATTAATCAATCAACTGGCGTAATAGGAAAGGTATTAAGAACCTCTTTACAAAAAGCTGATATTTTAAAAACACACGGTGACAACAAAAAAATAAAAAAATATATAAATTATTATAATTTTTATAATATTAAAAATGGAATTAGTAATCTTGTGAATTGGTATAAATCTTACCATAAAATATGAAAAGTCAAATATTTGTAAAAACTTTTTCATAATTTTTAACTGTATTAATTAAAGAGAATTTAGAAATATGTTTTCTTATAAATTTTGTTTTATTTATAAATTTATTAGGGTTTGTAAAAAATAAATTGATTTTATGAGCTAAATCTCGAAAATCGGCGTTTATAAAAATGTGGCCTCCTTTATTCCCTAATAAAATCTCTCTTACTCCACCATGGCTGTCTGCACAGATCACTGGTAAATTATAACTTAGCGCCTCAACTAATACATTAGGGAAACCCTCAAAATAAGATGAATTAACAAATAAATCTGAACTTAAATAATATTTAGAAATTTGTTTATCATTTTTAAATCCTAAAAAAATAATTTTTTTATTTACTCCCAATCTTTCTGATAGTTTAATTAAATTATTTTTTTCAGGGCCATCGCCTATAATCTTTACTAAGAAATCGTTATAATTTATATACGGAATTGACTTAATAAACACATCAAACCCTTTTTCTTTTGATAAGCGACCAATACATAAAATTATTTTCTTTCTATTTTTTTCTTTTTTTTTTAATAGATTTTTTTTATATGAAGAGGGATATATTGATATTACCTTTGATCCTGAGAATATTCTTATATCGTCTCGTGTTTTTATAGAATTAGCAATAATAAGATCGGCTTTATAATAAAGTAATTTTAAAATAAATTTGATTATATTTTTTTTAATAAAATCAACAATCCCAAAATAAATGCTTAATTCTTGCAATGGAGTTCTTTCTACCAAAATATATTTAACGTTTTTTAATTTTTTTTGAATTAGCAAAGTTAGAGCATTAGAGTAATATAAATTGGAAATAAAAATTACTTTGAAATAATTTTTAAATTTTTCTTTTAGTATTTGATAAATAATAATTTGAGCATAAAAAGTTTTTTTAACTTTTAATTCGTAAATTTTTTTACAAACTTTAGACAGCCTTTTTTTATAAAAACATTTATTTAAACATATAATTGTTATATTAAATTTTTTTTTGTTAATTTTTTCACATATTTCAGTTATTGATTTTCCTGCCCCACCGGATCCAAAATTAGGCAAGAAAAAAACTAACTCAATCTTCTGATTAATCATTATTAAAAAAACCAAATATATCAAAAATTATAGTTTTTGAATTTTTATATATTTTTAAATCATTTAATAACTTCGAATGAGGAACTAAAGGAACAATTAAATCAAAAAAAAATTTTTTTCCTAAATTATTATATATTTTATATTTTTTTATATATTTACTGTTAATAACTGGATCATAGCAAAAAGTATTAAATTTTTTGTTTTTTTTTAGTTTATTATAAATATTTAATGCCAATGAATTTCTAATATCAGAAACATTAGCCTTATAAGTCACTCCTGCTATTAATATATTTTTATAATTAGAATTATTTATTTTTTCTAGGATACTTTTGTGAACAAAATTTTCCATTTCATTATTTACATTTCTTCCTGCTAACATAAATTTAGCATTAATTTTTTTTTTTTTAGCTAATTCATATAGATAATAAGGATCTACTGGCAGACAATGTCCTCCTACTAGACCAGGGGAGAATTTTAAGAAATTCCATTTTGTAGAGGCTAATTTCATAATGTTAAAAAAATTTATATTTATTTTTTTGCAGATCATAAAAATCTCATTTACAAAAGCTATATTTATATCTCTCTGTATATTTTCGATAACTTTTGAAGTTTCAGATTCCTTTATACTATTAGATAATATAATTTTTTTAGAGATTTTTTTATAAACGCTAATTATTTTTTTTCTAATTTTCAATGGTGCATCTTGGAAAGAAACAATCTTATTTATTTTTTCAACTTTATGCTCGTTATCACCAGGATTAATTCTTTCCGGAGAATATCCTATAAAAAAATCTTTTTGTGATTTTAATTTTGTTTTTTTTTGAATAATTTTAGCACAAACTTCTTCAGTAACGCCTGGATAAACTGTGGATTCGTAAAACACAATGTCATTTTTTTTTATATATTTCGAAATAATTCTTGTAGCGCTAACCAGAGGTCTTAAGTCTGGTTTTTTATTCTTATATATTGGCGTAGGAACTGTTATAATGAAAAAATTACAGTTTTTAATATCTTTATCATTTGATGTAAGTTTAGATTTATTCTTTAAATTTAATTCGCTTTTATTAAATTCATTATTTGAATCTAATCTTGATTTAAGTTCATTTATACGAGTTTTGTTAATATCAAATCCAGTACAACAATAGCTTTTTGCCAACCTTACAAATAATGGAAGTCCTACGTATCCTAATCCAAGTATACATGGATAAATCTTCATTTTATTAAATAATTTTTTAATATTTTATAATGTTGAAACTTTGTAAACATTCTAATTTTATTTTTTAAATTTATTTTTTTATTTTTTAAGCTTTGTGTATTGGAGTTCAAAAACTGTGTAAATGAGTTAATAAAACTTTTTGCAGAGTTACTCTCAAAAAGAAACCCATTTTTACCGTTTTCTAAAATTTCTACAGGACCATTTGGGCAATTACTAGATATTACAGTTGCATTTGAGATTCCAGCTTCTACTAAAACGAATCCAGGGTCCTCCCATAACGAACATAACAAAAAACATTTACAATTATAAAGGTAGTTGTATACATTTTTTCTATAACCTAAAAGAAAAACTTTATTTTCTAAACGTAAATTTTTAATTATATCTAGTAACGTTTTTTTTTCTTCACCCTCGCCAATAATAAATAAATTTAAAGAATCATTTTTTAAAGATATTTCCTTAAAACACTTTATTAGAAAGCCAAAATTTTTTTGTCTAGTGAGTCTGCCTATTGCTAATAAACTTTTTTCATTATTAAAGTTTTTTTCTATAGGATTTTTATCTTTAAACTTATTTACATATTCTTTAATATCAATAATAGGGTCTGGCAAATATATTAATTTTTCTTTAGGAAAAATTTTTTCTCTTTCCAAATTTTCTAAAGTTGCAATTGTTGGGCATGATACCAGATAAAGTTTTTGAGACAAAGATTTCCATAAAAATTTTCGTACAAAATTAATTTTTGGGAGTCCTGAAATTCTCAGGATAAATTTTGTATTAAACCTAAAGAAAAATAACAAAACTAAAGGTAATGAAGTTATTAAATGAATAATTAAAAAATTTGGTTTTTCTCTTTTTAGTAAAGATAACAAAGGATAAAAGGATCTTAAAAATAGTAACAAATAAGAGAGTCTACTTTTTAAAAATCCATGTCTGGGTAGTTTATTATAATAAGGATTTTTGAACAAATTAATTAAAGGTATATTTTTTTCTTGCAAATGCTTTTTTTCACTATCCCATTCTCCAGCTGCATTAATTAATAGAACATTAATCTTATCCCTAGAAAAATATTTTAACGATTCAGCTGAATTAAAAACTGCTTTTGCAGTTGCAACTTTTGATAAATATGGAGACCAATAATAAATATTCATTTTTATGAATAAATTATTTTTAAATAATTTCTAGTCTCAGTTCTATAATTTATTCGGTGAAAATTATTTGAATTATTAAGGATATAAGAAAAAATATTTAAATTTTTAAAAAAATTTATGCATAAATCAAAATTACTAAATCTAATACATATAGTGATAATAAAAAAAAATTGTTTCATAATTTTATATGCAACTCTTATTTTATATAATATAAAAGAGCATATTATAATTAATTAATATCGCGGGGTGGAGCAGTCTGGTAGCTCGTCAGGCTCATAACCTGAAGGTCCTTGGTTCAAATCCAAGCCCCGCAACCAAAAAAGGCATGTTATATTAAAGAAAATAGAAAAAATAATTCATTGTTGATCCAAAATTATTATTCAATTAAAGCAACAAATTTACATGCGAAAAAATTTATATTTAAATTATAAGAAAAATTTTAATCAATCTGTTAAAGAATTAAATAATTTATAATTAAAAAATATAATGCTTCCTAAAACATTTAGACCTAAAGGATTGTATGATCTTATAAGAATCGGTAAAGAAAATGATGGTGGATATCTTGTTGGTAAAAATTCTGTATTAAAAAGCGAATATCTTATTTCATTTGGAATTAATGACGACTGGTCATTTGAAGAACAATTTCGAAAAAATAATTCAAAAATCAAAATTTTTGCATACGATCCTTATGTTGATAATACTTTTTTTTTAAATAAAACTTGGGTAAGTTTTTTGTCTTTATTAAGAGGGCGCCCAAAACATTTTTATTACAATATTAAAAAATGGATCTTATTTAAAATTTTTTTTGATGATAAAAAAAATTTTTTTATAAAGAAAAAAATTGGCAGGGGCAATGTAAAAAAACCCACAATAACTATCGAAGAAATTATTAAAAGTACCAAAAATAGCAAAAATATTTTTTTTAAAATAGACATTGAAGGAAGCGAATATAGAATTCTGGATGATTTAATTAAAAATTTGAAACACATAACTGGTATCGTAATTGAATTTCATGATGTTGATCTTCATTTGGATAAAATTGTAAATTTTATTAATAAAACAAGCCTAGAAATAGTACACATACATCCAAATAATTTTGCTGAGTGCGACTTTTTCGGCAGACCAATCGTTTTGGAAATAACATTTGAAAAAAATCCGAAATTACTTAAAAATTCTGTGTCTTTTCCTCATCCATTAGATCAGAAAAATAATCCAAGATATAACGATATAGAATTAATATTTCAAGACTACAATAAAAAATCTTAAGTTTTCTAGATAAAAAATTATAAGATGCTTTATTATGAATGTATTTAAAAAAAATCCTCTGAAATTTAATTAATAAATTATCGTAAAAATATTTTCCTCAAAATAGTGAAGATAGAATTATTGAACAAATGGTAAAAAGATTAAATTTGAAAGATCTAGAAGTTTGTGAATTTGGATCCTGGGATAAGAATAACTATTCTAATACTTTTAATCTAGTTAAAAACTTTAATGTAAAAGCAGTTTAAATAGAAGGTGATAAAAAAAATACCAGGACTTGCTTAAAACTGCCTAAGAGTATCCCAATATTCTCCCTATAAATGCTGTTGTAAATCACAAAAATGATAAACATTCTTTGGATAATTTATTGTCGGGTACCCTCTTAAAAAAAAAATTGATCTCCTATCTATTGATATAGATGGGCACTATTTAGGAGCATTTGAAGTATTTGGAGTATTTAGAATATTTAAAAATACAAATCAAAGATTATTATTATTAAAATTAACTCCGATTGTGCCCCAAATATAATAGAAAAATACAAAAAAGGCATTCAGATAGTAACTTTCCGATCAACTATAAGTGTCGCACAAAAAAAAGGTTATGCACTATTTTTTATTCCGATAATTTTTTTTTATAAAAAAATTTTTTGGCTTAATGAATAAAACGATTTTTAATATATTTAAAAAACTTAAAATATTATCATTAAGATATTTATTGGGATAAACGGTAAGATATCTAACAGCCACATGAGCTGCAAAATGAAAAATTAAATCAAATTTTTAATTATTAATTAAATGATTAATTAAAGAAAAACCTACAAATCCGGCTGCACTTGTAACTAGAATATTCATTTTTTATAAAAAGATATTAATTTTTTAATTATATCAATTCCTTCATATTTAGGTAGAAACTTAAAATCTTTCTTTAACCAATAAACATTTGCAGCTACATAATTAATCTCTTTTTCTCTAAAAAAAGATTTATCTACAATTACATAATTTCTCCAATTCAAGTTAAAATATGAAAAGGCTATATTTAATAAAAATTTTACGGAATATGTTTTCCCAGTAGCGACCATGAAATCTTTAGGTTTTTTTTGTAACATTTTCCATATGATTAAAACATACTCTTCGCACCAACCCCAGTCTCTTTTGACGTTAATATTACCAAACTTAAAAAAAATATTTTTCTTACTTTTTTTGGCTTTAATTGCCGACAAACAAATTTTAGGTATTAAAAAATTTTTAGGTCTCAGAGGAGATTCGGTATTAAAGATAACACCATTATAAAATGGTAAATAAAATTTTTCTCTATACTTTTTTACAAGATTAAAAGCTTTCAGTTTAGAAACACCATAAGGACTAACAGGTTTTTTTAGTGTATTAAGATTTACTTTGCAGTTTACATTACCAAAGATCTCTGAAGATGATGCGTAGAAAAATTTAGTTTTAAAATTAAATTTTTTTATCAATTTTAAAAAATTTTTACATCCTGTAAAATTAGAGGATATGGTTTCCTTTTTAAGAGTAAATGATTTCGCCGGAGAACTCTGTCCAGCTAAATATAATATGTAATCTGGTTGAATTAAAAACAAAGACCGTCTAACTTGATCAGGATTTAAAACATCAAGTTTAAAAATTGAAATTTTTTTTGATAATTCCCTTACTTTTTTTAACTTTGTATTTTTGATATTTCTTGTTGATACATAAATATCAAATTTTTTTTTTAGGAATATTTTACAAAAATAATAACCAAACTGACCAGATCCACCAACTATTAATATTTTCATAAACACATTTGATTTATTAAAATGTAATTTAAATTTTATAAATACTGAAAGTTTCTTGAGCGCACTTCTTCCAACTAAATCTTTGCAAATTATTATAACCTTTTTCAATTAACTTTTGCTTTAAATTTATATTTATAAAAATTTCTTCTAATTTAATTTTTATATCTTCCTTGCTTTCTGGGTCAAATAAAAGAGCAGAATCACTAACAACTTCTGGAAATGAACTTGTATTGCTGCAAACTACTGGGCAGCCCATATTCATGGCCTCAAGTAGGGGCAAACCAAAACCCTCATAAAGAGATGGAAAAACAAAAGCATGTGCTTTTGAGTATAAATAATTTAACTTACTATCATCACCGTGAAAATATTTAACCTGGCTCAGATCTATCTCCAAAGATTTAATAATATCTAATTCTTTGATTGTAAAATCACCCCCTCCAAAACAATAAATGTCTAGATTATTTTTCAAAAATTTTGATAAAGAAAATGCTTCAAGAAATTTTAAAAAATTTTTGTACCTTCCTCTTGAGCCAACATAAAGAAAAAATGGTCTAATAATGTTAACATTATCAATCTTGGTAATCTGTTTGCTTTGGTCAAATCCTAAATGTATTACAGTTACTTTAGATTCCTCAACTTTATAAAAGTTAATTAAGTCTTTTTTGGTATTATTGGAGATACAGATAATATGATCTGCAGAATAAATTATATTTTTTTTAAGATTAGCCTCTTTTTTATAATTATATTTATCAATATAAATTTCATGTATTAAATCAAATACAGTTATCACTAATTTATAATTTAGTTTTTTTTTTTTAAATAAATATTCAGGATAGTAAGTTAAATGAAGAATATTTGGTTTAAATATTAATATATATAAATCCGTGAATAAATAATTGATAAAAAAAAAAATTCTTGTCGTAAACCTATATCTTTTTTTTAAATACAAAAAATTAATCAAATATTCATTTTTTGATTCATTGATATATTTATTAATGTGTATTGGAGATAAAACTTTAACGATATTTTCTCTATTTAAAAAATCGCAAATTTTTAAAAAATATTTAGAGATACCTCCATAATCCTGAAAGCCGAATACTCTAAAATCATAAAGAATTTTCATTTAACAAAAATTAAAAGTTTTAATCATTTGTTCGTTTGTGTGTCCTCCGTCATCAATAATGATGTCAGCTTTTTTAACTTTACCAAAAAAGAATTTCCAAAAATTTAGATCCGCTTGATTTCCTATAAATATTTCAAATCCATATTTTTGCCATCTTTTTGCAGCAGGATTTAAATCTATTCCAATAATTCTTACATTTTTTCCAAAAAAACTCCTCCACATAAATAAAGATCCTCCATTTGCGACACCTATTTCAATAAATACAATTTTTCTATTTTTGTATTTCTTAAATAAGTCATCGTAAATGTAAAAATAATTATCATGTTTTAATGAACGGAATTTAGATTTATGGTAACTCTTAAATAAAGATAAACTCTTATTTTTAGAATAATAATTACTTTTAAACATATATTTTATAAAAATAATTAATATCTTTCAATGGCTTTAATAGCAATTTAAAATATTTTATAAATATGCTATTCAAAATTTATTGTATCAATGAATTATATTTCCTATGTGTCTTCTTTGAAAAAGGATGTACTAACTTTTCGTAAAAATAATTATTTGTATTTAATAATTTTATAATTAATTTTACTAAAAATAATTGGGCAGTAGACTTTTAAATACCAGAGCCATCTAGCTAAAAAAACATTATTAGAGTTAAATTCGCTTAAAATTAAATATTTATTTTTACTATTAGATTTTAAAAATGCAAATTGAGAAATATTTGAACGATCGCATAACAAAACTGCAGTATCCGAAAGCAACAAACCTTCAATTAAAGTTTCTCTTCCAAATTTATACCTGTGATCTTTTCTAGAATACTCTTCAAAATGAAAGTTATGTGTACCCCAAAAAGAACTTTTAGATCTTTCTAGACTTGTATGTATGAATTTATCATCATAATAACTTGCAAATTTATCATAATAATCTAAATCACGTGTCACCAAAAAGACTTTTGTACATTTTTCTTTCTGAAAAATTTTTTTAGAAATTTCTAGCATTTTATCAGGATCTAAAGGGAACGAATGACCTCTTACTATTTTTTGTAGTCCTCCGCTTATAGAAATCCCCAAAATTTTATCATTTTTTTTAAATATTAAAGATTTATTTTTTTTATATTGCGATATATGCCTAGGTAATATCTTGATATATTTTCGATATATATCAATTAAATTTTTGTGAGGTGGAAAAGAATCTTTTTGAATTCTAGAATTATCTGAGAAAATTACATTATAATTATTATAAATATCTTTTATTTTTGTGAAATTGTAAAAGTAATATTCCCACGAATTATGAGTTTTGTTAATTAAATTTTTCTCATTGTAGACCGTTGGAAAATTTTCCATGTCTACAAATGGTATAAATTTTTTATTTAATGCATATTGGAGATGATCTAAAACAAAGAACAAATTTGAAAAAAATCCAGTTGGAGAATAATTTTTTTTTATAATATAAAAAAATTTATTTTTGTTTTTATTTCCGAAGCTTAAAATTTTATTATATTCAATTTTTTTTTTATTTATAAAAAGCTGATTCCCTATTATTTTAGAATTAATCAATTTTGGCCTATAAATATTTTTGAAAAAACTTAACATTTGCTAATTTTTGGATTTATCTAAATACTTTATTTATATTTCTCAAAAACTTATAAAAAAATATTACTGCTATAATTAATATATTCTGTTTGTTGTCATATCTGATTTTAATCTCCTCTAAAAATGAGTCCCAAAATTTTATGGTACTTGAAAAACCACCTCTTCTAAAAATTCCCACAATTTCTTCTTTTTTTGTGGCAATTCCTCTCATTTTATTTTTAACGATCATACGGTAAAAATAATCATAATCTGCATGATATTTGTATTTAGTGTTATACAATCCAACCTGCTTTGCTGACTCTCTCTTAATAAAAAATCCAGTAGAATGGCTAGAATAAAAACCCCAACTATATTTAATTTTATTTGATTTATATCCGTGCAAAACTCCCCAATGTTTTTTTACGCTACCAAAAATAAAATCAGCGCTTTTGTTTTGTAATATATGTTTTTTTATAATGCTTAAAGCTTCTGGTGTATAAATATCATCAGAATTGATTATGCCCACATATTCGCCTTTTGCTAATGATAATCCTTTATTAAAAGCATCGTATAATCCTTGATCTTTCTCACTAACCCAATAATCAATCAAATTTGAATTATCTTTAATTATATTTAGAGTGCCATCTTTTGATCCTCCATCAATTATAATATACTCAAAATCTTTGCATGTTTGTTTTGAAATACTCGTTATTGTTTCTTGTAAAGATTGTTCTCTATTTAACACCACTGTAATTATAGAAAAAAGAAAATTACTATTTGAATTGGAAAATCTTTTACCACCTTCAGAAAATCTGGTATTTTTAAATTTTGGTAAAAAATTATAAGTACTAAAACTTTTATCCATAAAATTTTATTAATACTAATAGTATTTTTATAATTTAATTAATCTCTTATTCTTAAATTTATAAATATTATCACAAAATTTTATAACTTCTTTTTTATGACTAATAATTATTATAATTTTATTTTGCTTAATTTTCTCTAAATAATTTAATATTTTTACTTCGCTACCTAGATCTAAATTATTATTAAATTCATCTAGAACTAAGAAATCAGGATTAAGATAAAAACATCTGGCAATAGCAATTTTTTGTACCTGCCCACCTGATAATTTCATTCCTCTTTCGCCAACTAATGTTTCTAATTTATTTGGTAAAGATAAAATTACTTTATCTAATCCACTAATATTTATAGACATATTTAACCTAGATAAGTCTAAATTTTTATCACCAAAAATAATGTTATTTTTTATACTATCATCTAATAAATAAATGTTCTGAGAGACATATCCAATTTTATTATATCGATATTTAAAATGCTTATATAATTTTTCTGAATTATTAATTAATATTTTTCCTTTGTCAGGCTCTAATAAACCTAAAATTATATTAATCAATGTTGATTTTCCAGAACCATTGCTACCGACTATGCAGTTGATGGTGCCTTTTTTTAATGAAAGATCTAAATTTTTAATTAAATTATCAGAGTTTTTATAACTAAAATCTATCTTTATAATTCTAAACGACTTAATATTAAGCATAGAATCATATTTTTTTTCATTGTTCAAAAAAAAATTGCTGGATTTAAATTTTAATTCTTTTGATAAAATATTTATTTGAGAAGAATAAAACTTTAGTCTTTGTAATGCGGCAGAAACCCTAGTAGAGGCAGGCATTAATCTAAGTATAACGGCTGAATAAGCGACTAATATACTTATAATTTCAGCTTTACTAGATATGTCTAAATTTAAAAAAATAATTAAACACAAGAATGTTACAGCTGTAATCTCTATAAGTAATCTAGGCAATTGCTGCGTCACATCAATTTTTAAATCAATTAAAGATAAAGAAGAATTTAGCTTGGTTAATAAAAATAAAAAAAAACTCTCACGACGATACAGCTTTATTTCTTTAATATTTGCAATATTTTCGGTGACACTCTTTTTTAGAAGTTTATCGAGTGACTGGTTATCTAAACCCCATTTAAAAATTTTTTTTTTTGTAATATAAAAAGAAATTATTATTATTGCCGCAAAACACAAAATAACAGTTATTGCTATATTAAAATTATAAAGAATTAAGAACAAACTCAATACAATGAGTACCAAAAACTCCAAAATAAGAGTTAAAACACTAATTAAAACAGTTGAAAAGTTTCTGGCAATGTCAATATTTCTCAATATCTCGGCAGAGTTTAATTGCGCGGTCAAAATGTAACTTTGATTTAAATATTTCAGATACAAATCATAAACTAATCTTTTTCTAATATTAAATATTATAATATCTTGGACTAATGTAAAAATGAATATAAAGACATTTTTAAAAAAAAAAAATAAAAACACCAGAAATAATAATATTTCTATTCTAAAAGAATTCAAATAATGAAAAAATTCTAATAGAATTTTGTTTTGAACTAGTAAAAAACTATTTTCATTCTGAAACAAAACAGAAATTAATGGTACTAAAATCCCTATACTCGCAAATTCCAAAGCCATGTATAGGGACATTAGTGCAAAAATTATAAATATAAAAAATTTTTCTCTTAAATTTATTAATTGTAAAATTTTAAATAACATGTTCATAATTAAAATTAATAATTTGATAATATTTTATTTAAAGTTTTAGGATTGTGTTTAAGATTCAGGGTGTAGTCTTTTGAATCAACAAATCTATTTAAAATATTATTCATTTCAATAACTTTATCATTGTTGACTTTTTTATTCCAAAAGTCATAAAATTTTACAGTATCATAATCATCAAAAGTATTATTAGTTATAAAACTAGAATAATCCTCAAAAAGGCTATCTGAGTCATTATAAATTTGGTGCATAAAATAATATTTCAATACTTCCTTTTTATCTATTTTGAGATTAATTTTTGACAAATTTTTAAGTTTACTTTCATAATCCTTAATTGAATCTGAATGAATATTAAAATTATACGGGCGTGTAGAGCAATTTTTTGTTGCGGTTAACACCGGAACGCCATGATATGCATACTCAAAAGCGACCGAACCATAAATAGTAAGTACAAAATTTATTCCTTCATTTATGATTTGGTGATGGGATGTTAATGGATTAATGTAAGTAAATTTTTTATTATTCTTACAAAAGTTTTTGCTTAATTCATAAGTTCTATTAAATGATTTGATAATCTTTAGCTTATCATAAGGTGGGTGATCCTTTATATACCAATCATAATCTGTTTCTTCTGAGATTTTAGATAAAAATGTTAACCATTCGTAAAAATCTGGAAAAATATTAGGTCCGTAAGAATAGTAACAGTCTCCCAATTGATGAGTGGAGATTAAAATTTTTATTTTCTTATTTTTATTTAGTACCCTTTCAGAAACTCTATAATTATTATGATACGCTGATCTTGATGGCACTATATCTTTTATAACACTGCCTAATTGTCCAGAAAATCTTGCTTTTAATGATTTTTTAGCTTCTAGAAGAGCTATTTTTTTTTGATTGTCTGAAATGCTACTATAATCATGTTTGTAATCTAAATAATGCAGATTTCCAAAAATTTTGTTTATTGTGAGGTGATAAATCTTGCCAGCTAGACAATAATAACAATTAATTTTATGCAATAAGCCAATCCTAAATACTAATCCATATCCATAATATGGATGGCACCCAACTATAAATTTAACATTGTTCTTTGAGAAATATTTATCCCAAAATCTCGTTAATAATATAAATTCCGTAATGTAATTTTTAAATTTAACTTCGCTTAATTCTATTGTATGTACATTATAAAATTTTAAATAACCATCGTAGATCAAATCTCCAATTAAAATATTTTTATATCTTATCTTGGAAATATCATTTTTTGTCTTCAAATTAGCAAAAATATTAGATAACACGTTTTGAGTTTTGATATCAACTTTCAATCTGCGAGGCTTTATAAATTCTTTTACTCCGAAAGATCTATAAATTCCCCATGTCTTCAAATTAAATTTTTCTCCTAATAATGATTTAATTTTATTAATAAATGAAATATCAAAACTTTTAGTAGTTAAAATATAATTATCATAACTCTTTATTTCGCAACTATATTTCTTGGCTAAAAAATTTGATATTAATGATAAAAAGGGATGCGTTGAAAAAAAACTATTAAACTCAATAAGAATTGCACCTTTCGGATCTTTTGCATTATGAGAAATCTTTTTGTTATAGTTTTTAAAATTATTAACTATTTTTAAAGTATTTATTATATTTTTTATAAAAAAAAAATTCATACCAAATAATCTAAATTAAAAAATAATCAAAGCTCACGTTTCTTTAAAATAAAAACCGAACGAGTATTTGTTAAATTTTTATTTTTTTTAGTCTTGCCTTCATACGTCAATATTTTTTTAAAAAATAACGAATAAAAAGGATGCCATAAAAAGATTTTTGAATAATCCATTTTTCTTGTTAAAATTCCTTTTTTATGATGATAATTATAATATTTAATCTTCTTACTAAAAAAATCATCAATTGCTATATAGGAAACAGATTTTGTTACCCTATTGGCTTCTTGAACTATATTTATTAAATCCGCAGAATCACACAAATAGAGGCAGAAACCAAAAATTAAAAAATCAAACTTCTTATTTTGGAATGGCATTTTATTAGCAACACCGTGCTTTATAATAATCTTACTACTTAGTTTATTCTTAATTGCTAATTTTGAAGGTTCCAATCCGAAAACATGAACTTTTGGAAATCTAAGTTTTAAATAATTTAATATTCTACCATTCGAGCATCCTACTTCGAGTATATTGATTTTTTTATTTTTAATTTTTTTAATAATATTTTCTAGCTGAATTAGTAAAATATCTTTTTTTAATAAGTTTTTGTTAATAATTCTACTGTTTCTTTTATACCAAGCATCTCCTTCAGACTTTAAAAAAATTTTATTTTGATTCATGATTTGTAATTTTTCTAATTTTAGATAACTTCTTAAAAAAAATTATACAAATAATTAAATTTCAAGACAATTGTGAATAATTTTTTTTAAATCTTTTATGCTTAAAAAATCTTTATTCGTTTTAGAATTATAAATAAAATTTTTTTCAACTGGTTTAAATTTAATTTTTCCATAACTATTCTTCTTAAAATTATTTGGAATTATTAAATAATATTTTTGAAAATCAAACGTATTTGAACTTTCATACATTGATATCATTTCTTCGTGCAACTTTTCTCCTGGTCTAATCCCCGTCATTTCAATTTTACAATCCAAACAAACTGCCCGGGCCAGATCCATAACATAAAAAGATGGTAATTTAGGCACAAACATTTCTCCACCTCTTGCGCTGACAAGAGCGTGTATAACCATCGATACGGCATCTTCTAGCATTATATGAAATCTTGTCATTTCCTTATCTGTGACTAACAATTTCCCCCTTTTTTTTTGATCCAAAAAATTTTGTAAAACTGATCCTCTACTACCCATTACATTTCCATAGCGTACTACACTAAATCTGACATCTTTATTTCCTTTAATATTATTTGAAGAGATAAACAATTTGTCAGAGCATAGTTTTGTAGCCCCATATAAATTTATGGGCGAGGAGGCCTTGTCAGTTGACAATGCTATAACATTTTTTACACTACTATTAATACAAGCTTCAATTACATTCTGCGATCCAAATACATTTGTTTTTATGAATTCTATCGGATTGTATTCGGCTGTTGAAACCTGTTTTAATGCAGCAGCATGAATGACAATATCGTTATCTTTAAAAGCAAAATTTAATCTGTCTTTATCTCTTATATCTCCTAAAAAAAATCTCAAATTTTTGTATTTTTCACCAAAATTTCTCTGCATCTCATACTGTTTAAATTCATCCCTGCTAAAAATTATAATCTTTTTTAATGGAAATTTATTTATTAATAAATGATTTACTAAAGCTTTGCCAAAAGAACCGGTGCCTCCTGTTATTAATAAACTTTTATTCTTAAAAAAATTTTTATTCATAAACTAGTAGTTTGATCTTATGCCACCAATGCAAACTGGTCCATTTAATAATTTTTGAGGATTAATATTTTCTTTAATTGATCTGTTAATCTTAAAAAAAATAGAATCTAATATATCAAAATAATTATCAAAAATTTTCATATTATGTTCAGTGCATAAATATATAGAATTTGAAGCCAAGATTTTATGTTTTAAAAATTCTTGAGATACAAATGTCTTATAATATAAATTATTTTTATTTACAAAATCAAACTTTGGTAAAGCACTAAGTCCTTGAATCTTTAATTTTATATTATTTTTTCTTGCTAAAGATTCCCAATTTGCTCTTACTTTTTTTCCTAAGCTACTTATAATATCCCAAGATTTAATTTTTTCCATAATTTCTAAAGTTTTCAATCCCGCTGCTGATCCTATTCTTTCTGTCCAAAAGGTACTGCTTATAAATGTTGAATTCGCATAATTCATAATAGAATCCGTTCCTATAACTGCATTAATTGCGTAACCATTTCCTAAGGCCTTACCAAAAGTTGCTATATCCGGATTTATTTTATATTTGAGATGCAATCCTCCAAATGTCTCTCTAAATCCTGAGGTGCATTCATCAAAAATTAAGACTATGTTTTTATTCCTAGTTAATTTTCTTACATTCTCTAAAAAGTTTTTTTTTGGAGGTTCGTTTCTCGAAACCTCCATAATTACTGTTCCAATATTATTCTGTGATACAATTTTTTTTAACTGGTCAAAATTATTGTATTCAAAAACAAATACTGAATTTTTTAAATTCTTTTGCACTCCATGAATCGGTAAATTTCTCATTAAGTGAGAGTTTAAATTTTGTGAATCTGAAAGATTTGCAGATAAATACCAGTCGTGCCAACCATGATAGCCACATATAGCAATTTTATCTTTTCCGGTTGCTGCTCTTGCAATTCTTACTGCTATTGCGGCTGCTTCGCCACCTGTTCTTGCAAAACGAACTTTTCCCGTCCATGTATGCATCTCTATTAACTTTTCTGCTAAAAGTATTTCTTCTTTTGAATTCAAAGTAGACATATTGCCTTTATCAATTACTTTTCTAACGGCATCATCAACCTCTTTTCTTGAGTAGCCTAGAATATTAGTTCCAACACCCATCATTGAAAGATCAAAATATTTTCTTCCCTCTAAATCCCAAATATTACATCCTTTAGTTCTCTCATAATAAGCTGGCCAAAACTTTGGCAAAAATAGATCTGGATTTTTTGAAAATAACATTGTTCCCCCAGGAATAACATTTTTGGCTCTTTTCCACATTTTTTGGCCAGTATTAAGATTATACCCTTCGTTCCTAACTAAATGGCTATTAATTAAAAAAAAATTATTTTTTTTCTTATATAAATCTAAAATATTTTTTAAATTGAAATTTAAATTATTCTTAAAATATTTAACTATCTTAGCTATCAAAATAAAATCTTCTTTTTCATCCAAAGTTAATCTTAAAGAAGAACAATCGATGGAATTCTTTAAATTAAATTTTGTAAATTTTTTATTATTAATAATAAAAGGAGTTACGTGTTCTCTTTCTAAGGATTTTTTAGCATTCATATATGCTTCTTTTAAAACACTGAATTTAAAAACTTCTACATCTAAACCATCTGGAAAAGTTGGTGGGTTAACATTGGAGGCATAATCTACATTTTTAAAAAAAAAGTTACTTATAACATCATCAACTATGTTGGGATCTATCAAAGGACAATCAGCAGTTATTCTTGCAATATTAATTCCTCTATATTTTTTTGCCGCATTATAAAATCTATTTAAAACGTCATTTTCCGATCCAATAAAATAATTAACGCCCAATTTTCTACAAATGGTCACTATTGCTTTATCGTTACGATTGTTAGAGCAGGCAACTATTATTTTTGTAATATGCTTTGATCTAGTGAGTCTTCTAATTAAAATCTCTAAAATAGTTTTATTATTAATTTTTTTTACTACTTTTCCTGGAAATCTTGTTGAGTTATAGCGTGCTTGAATAATAGCTAAAACTTTTTTTTTTAATTCCATTTTCTAGGATCAATTAAATTTTTTTTATTAGTAGAGAATTTTTTAGGTATAATAATCTGTTTTTTTTTAAAAACATCTATTATTTCTTTTAATTGATTATAATTATTAAAACCCACTACCAAATAATCGATTTTTTTAAACTGTTTAACGAAATGTATACAAGCCTGTAATAATGAAATATTATTTTTATAACACCAATTTTTAAATTTATTTAATAAAATTTTATAATTTTTATTAATTATAAAAGAATTATCTTCATTAATTAAAAGACCCTGTAAAAAAACAGATCTTACAAAAATCTTTACTTTAAATTTCCTGAAAACATCAACCCAACCAGAATCTAATATTCTGTTATCAAGTGGATTAAAGGGAACCTGGATAAGATCTGGCTTCCAAAATTTCCAAATCTTTTTTATTTCATGCGAATCATAAATAGAGATGCCAATTTTTTTTATAATTTTTTTTTTTTTTAATTCCTGCAATAAAAGTAAGTAGTCTTTTCCGTATTTTCCCAATAAATCTTTATAATCATGGATTAATACGCCATAAATTTTTTTAATTTTTAATTTATAAAGAGATTTTGATATCTCTTTCAAAACCCAGTCTCTAACCTGAATATTTTTTTTGGAAGGTAATTTTATCTTAGTAATTATGTGTAAATTTTTTAATTTACTGCTTCCAATAATATTTTCACTATCACCATAGCTTATCGCTGTGTCGATAAAATTTATTTTTGATTTAAGAACTAACTTTTCTATTTTTTTAAATTCTTTATCATCTATTTTCTTATTATTAAATAAACCATAATTCATTCCCAGCTGTGCAGAACCTATGACTAATTTCATGAAGTTATTTATTTAAAAAAGTTTTGGTTTTATTTATTATCTTTTTTTGAGAACTAACTTTTAAATCATAAAAAATAGGTAAACTTACAGTATTTTTGTAATAAAATTCTGCTCCTTTATAAGAGTTTAAATTTAATTTTTGATTAAATAATTTAAATTTATAGATTGGAATATAATGGTACTGACAAAATATGTTATTATTTTTTAAAAATTTCAAAAATTTATCTTTGGTAGATCTAATTTTTTTAAAATTTATAGATATCAAAAACA
>Ga0214921_10003909_pt1 | contig 22460 bp, 13 predicted proteins | sample LL1505_MetaG_FD_177992 | JGI IMG/M metagenome (GOLD analysis project Ga0214921, IMG submission 177992) | Freshwater microbial communities from Lake Lanier, Atlanta, Georgia, United States - LL-1505 | ecosystem: Environmental > Aquatic > Freshwater > Lake | place: USA: Georgia | collected... | reverse complement strand
ATTATTAGTGACTTACCTTGAAAAAAATACGCAAAACCTCGTACCAGTTCTAGAAGGAATGAGGGACGGTTTAGATGAGCGAATTGATTTAAAAGCACCCAAAAACTGGAATGCGGTCTATAAAAAACTTAAGTTGAAAAAAGGTGAAATAGCTAAATTGGCCTCACTCATATCTCAGCGCTTTGGAGAAACGGATGCCACTCAAAATAACCTAGTTCTTTTGAAAAACAAAAATTCAACCATCCTGCAGCGGAGAGAGGCATTAAATTATTTAGCAGCGGCCAAGAGAGTGGAATTGAAAAATGAATTACCTAGCTTATTCAACCAAATCCCGTTGAGAATGGATGTCATTTCAGCGATTGCGAATTTCAACGAAGATCAATTAGGCGCTTTGATTGTCAGCAATTATAAAGCTTTATCGCTAGTGGAGAAACGCAGGGCGATCGAAACGTTATCTTCGAGACCCAAGTATGGCTGGCAACTTACACAAGCCCTTAAAAATCAAACGATTCCAAAATCTGATATTCCAGCTTATACGGCACGCCAGTTGTTGCGCGTGGTGGGTAGTGGATTTATTGAATATTGGGGCCCGATCGAGCAGGAACAGTCCTTAGAGAAGGCTTACATCAAGTATCGCAACATCTTGACACCGGCCGCCATTTTAGAAGCAAATGCAAAAAAAGGAGAAATCGTGTTCCAAAAAAGCTGTGGATCATGTCATAAAATGTATGGAAATGGGGGTAATATAGGCCCTGAATTGACCGGCTCTAACCGTGCTAATTTGGATTACTTTTTATTTAACGTCCTAAACCCATCGGGCGAAATACAAGAAGATTATAAATTAGTTGTGATAACGACACGCGATGGCCGTACGTATTCGGGCAATGTGATTGCTGAAAACGATCGACAAGTGAGCATGCGCATTGTAGGAAAGGATGTATCGAAAATCAATAAGTCGGATATTCAATCAAGGGAAGTAATGCCTTCCTCGTTGATGCCCGTGGGTATTTTAGAAACCATTCAAGAAAATGAAGTATTGGATTTAGTGAAATACATGCAAACGATGAAGCCAAAGTCCTGATTGATTTCAGGTTATCATAAGTTATAAGAATTTCCTAACCTATTGAGTTCATTTTTTAAAAATCAAACCATCAATCAAAAATGGTTTGATTTTTTTGTTCTTGGGTAAAATGGAATTTCAACAAATTAGTTTGATTAGTATAAAAATCAAACTGCATCAGAAGGGAATTAGAACTTTTTAAAGTCATAAAAAGTATTTTTGATTTCAAAAAAATCTTTTCAAACTTTATTCTAAAAATCATGAAAATTAAATTTTTAAAAGCAATGATGGCTGTTGTTATTTTGGCATCTATGAGCTCATGTGCCACATTATTTGGCGGACCTATAACGGCCTATCAAAAAACAAAACCAGCACCGGGTAAGCCTGAAAGAGAACTTCGCGCGGGTGCCTTAATATTAGATATTGTACTTTTCTGGCCAGCTGCCATCGTTGATTTTTCAAATGGCGCTATTTACAAGCCTAAGCCTACGAAATAATAGTTTCAGTTGTATTTACACATGCATCCATTTTGGATGAAATTGGACAGTAAATCAACCTAAAGCTGATCTGATTTTCTATAAGATAATGGATGTCGGTCGACCGGGTGAAAAAAATTAAGACATAATGATTGTGAACCGCCTAGAAGATGCGAGGATGGTCATTATGTCTTTAGAAAATCATCATTCGCTATTAATGACACCACATGAATGCTCATTGCGTTAAATTCAAGAACGATTAGACTAGTTGAGTCAAACAAAGAGATATGGATATCATTGGTGGTTATTTATGTCTAAACCAACAATCCATTCGATCGTTTTCATACCCTTTAAATACGGTATTAACGGGAAATCCATGACATAGATTTTCATTAAATCGCGTTCTGGCCAAGTAATTAAAAGCCCCCATATCACCGGTATAAGTGGTTTTATTGGTGCGATTATACCTTTCATGTATTTCACATAATTGCAGAAGGAATTCAAAAAAGACTGGAAATGCTCCACCGATGATTCCACAGTTCAGGAGCGTTTCTGCCGCAAAACGTTCTTCATATGCGCGGTAATCTGCCATTTGCTCCCGCAGGTGAGTCGCATGCGCGAGCATCCATTCATTGTCTAATAATGTAGGTTCATCCCCACAAAAAAGAGTCTTTGGATTATCTTGATAAAGAGGATCATTAAACGGATTTTGGACCAAGGTAACATCCGAAACATCCGTCACAAAAACACCTTGAATAGGATCAAGTGATTTCGCTAAAAAATCTCGGTAGACGAAATACCGGTACACATTTGGATTGAATTCGGGATTATACTCGATCCGCTCGAATGAAATATGGGTATTTTCAAATCGCGCGCAGGTCTCATCCGAAAAATTATTGTGAAAAATAATACCTTTGAGATTAGCCTTAGCCACTGATTCCGCCCATTCTTGTACTAATTCATAGGCATCATCCTGTAAAGTCGTGTTCCGATTGACATCATATACACCTGTGATGTGGCAGGCAAGAATAAGTTGAAGGTTAGACGCCATTACATGGGGTTTGACGATAGTTCCCTTTTCAAAACAGCGCAGGTGCTATTCGGATTATTTCGGTAATATATGTAGGATTTTTGGAACACCTTCTTCGCTCTAAACTGAATTTGAGCTCGTTCATAAAAAGCTGAATCAGCGGCAAATCCCCCCTCAAAATCAATACTTTTAAATACTTTCTGATGGCCAAACAATGTCCCAAAAAGAACAGCATCATCCAAATGAATGGGCTTACTTAAGTCATTTTTATCTGGAACATAGTAATCGTCTGACGAATTCACAACAGTCTCCGCGGTGGAGCAAATCAGATCTACGTTTTCCATTTCCTGAAGGCAAGCACTTAAGTGAAACGGTTTATATTCATCATCACTATCTAAAATGGTGATGAATTCACCGACACTTATCAACACTCCTCGATTAATGGATTGGGCTTGGCCCCGATTACTATGACGAATATAAACGATTTTATCCTCGTGCTTCTCCACGTATTCCAACAGTGATTTTCGATCGTTTCCCTTGCTTCCGTCGTCAATGATGATGAGTTCAAAATCCTGAAAATCCTGCTCTAAAACAGAATCAATGGCTCTTTTAGTCAAATGAAATTCCGTATTATATACCGCCATTAACACCGATATTTTTATATTTTTAGGCATATTTTTCAATAAAATGTACTGTATTGACTAATTAAGAAAACAAATTTAGTGATTAAAATACAAATAGGAAGACCTATTTACACTTATCACCAAAACTTAATATTACACGTATTCTTTAATAAAAAGCGATGATGAACCATTCGGTCTTGAGCTATTAAAAAGAGTATTCATAATCCATGATTTTATTTCAAATGATATTTTAATGAATTTTCCTTTAAATCTATTCGTTTAACTATAAGAATATCACCTCACCAGTATGGAGGTCATAATAAGCGCCAATAATCTTAATTTGACCTTTGGAAGCCATGTCTTTCAAAATTGGGCTTTTTAATTTAATTTCTTTGATCGCACTTTTGACATTATTAATCGCGACGTAATCTACATATTCTTTATTTTTAGAAGATTTTTTTCCTTTAAAATCCTTAGAGGCTTCAATCGCTGGATTAATATGGGCTAGCATGGAAGTGATGTTTCCTAGTTTAACATGATCAATAGCTGATTTGATCGCGCCACATGATTGATGACCCATCACTAAAATAAGTTTGGCGCCAGAAACCTTACAGCCATATTCCATACTTCCCAATAAATCCGTGTTTACAAAATTACCTGCAACTCGTCCTATAAATAAATCGCCAATTCCTTTATCAAAAATATCCTCCACTGGAACCCGACTGTCTAGACATGAGAGAATCACGGCTTTAGGATATTGACCCAAAGATGCGTCTCGAACCATCATTGAATGATCCCTGGCCGTTAACGAATTTGACATAAATCGCTTACTTCCTTCTTTTAAACTTTGAATCACCATATCTGGCGTATAGGCTTGTTGCTGCTCTTTCGTTAATACTTTTTCAATCAACGGATTCACCGTTATGGTCGTGTCTTTATGCAAGAAGGATCGTCTATTATTTTCTTTCGGTATAAAAGAAGTAAATACCAAAACCTCACAAAAAGCGGTGAGCAATACAAAAATTTGATTTTTCATTTGATAACTTATTTAAGATAAAATTAAATTAATCTTTTATGCAACGAACGGAATATCCGCGAGCCCGACCATTAATTGTTAGGCTTGAACTCGCTTCATTTATAAAAAAAAAGGTTGCCAAAGCCCCAGAAACAGTACTCGTCCAATAAAGGCCGGAACCGATTGAACGAATGGTAACATCTGTAAATAAGCGATAACCGGCACTAGGAAGCTTTAAAGGGGACAAAAATGCACTTTCTGCATTTTTACTTCCGTCCCAGGTAGCCATTTCAGCATCCCATTCGAGAGCGGTTGGAATACGAAAGCCTACTGGGCATGGATTATTAATTCCCGATGCCACTTGCCATAAACTATCATTCAATGGGTTTCTCCAATCTTGAAAGCCTTGAATAAAAAATGCATGTCCAGGCTGATCTTTTTCAGATTCTACACCTAAAGTCGTTGATGTGCGTAGCTGATGCCCATCCGTCCCTCTTCCCCATTGAAATAAGTCCCCAAATGATAATGGATCAGTAGGACTTTTAGCTACCTGCGTTGCCCCTAGATTCCGGTCCATCCAAACTCTACCTGTTTTAGAAATTACAGTGGGCACATTCGATTGAGCCTTTAATGAAATGCATATGAACTGCAAGCATATCAGCCACATGAATGGTACAAAATTTGATTTGTTAATTCGCATAGTTCTACATTTTAAATACTTACTTAAGTTAGCTAAAAGGGCACATTTACACCTACATTCCAATTAAACTTCGCTTGCTCGGAGGATTGTAAAGTCTCAACAGTTTGTAAAGAAAAACTCAAGGGAAATTTTTTAGTTGAAATTTTAGTGATTTGTGACATAAATAATCCTGAAAATGGCAATGTATTATTGATCACAAAAACGGATGGTCTAAATGAAATAACCGTATTTTCGCTCCTTAATAAATTATCAATTTGCAAGGCAAGCATCACAAAATGACTGCTTGTAATACCTAAATGATCTAAGGTACTTGTCTTCCAATAATAGAAGCTTAACATCTTTTTTTGATCAATTTTATAGGTCATCATAATGTCAAGCATTTGATATCGCTGCGCCTGCAAATCTTCTTTAAAAAGCGTCGGATCCAATCGCTTAAAAATGATTGAAAAATTACTCCCCAAATAAAAATTATACCGCTTGGTTCGAATCAAATTATAACGCAACCAAGTATTGAACGACCAAGGCTTTGCCTTCAAATCAAAATTAAATTCCGGACTAAAACTTAGTCGACCTTTGGTTAGATATAGATTTGTCAATAATGCCGGTTCGCCTAATGTAAAATATGGAACAGGTGAAATACCATTATTTGTCAATTGTAAATTACCCTTGATCAAGGTGGGCGATGGAACTTTTGTTAAGATTGAATCTGGAAGAGAATCCGCATATGAAACCAAGGACATGCAACAAAAAAATAACCCTGCAATCAAATTGACAATCCTTGTATGATCAAAAATGACCATTTTCTGTGATGTTCTCATATATATTAGTTGACGATGTCTAATTGGTCTACCGAAAAATGCAATTTCAACCTCTGACTTGCTACATGAATGGCAAAATCACGAAGTAAATCTACCACGACTAAGCCTTCTACCATCTTACGGTAATTAAACATTCCGGATAATGAATTTTGTGCTATAAGCAAACCGTTACAACCATATTGACGTGTTAATTCAAGAAAATCAGAGGCATATTCATTTGCATCTCTGCCCGAAAATACGTGTTGAATGGCTTTTTGAACAATTAATTCATCTGATGAATCTAAGTAGACTAAATGCGGGTAATTAATATTATTTAAAATTTTACTTGATGATTCATGAATAACTAAATAATTCTTTGTCCCAAATTCCAAATAACGCGAGCAGAAATCAAGCAAATTCACATATTCAACAGGGGCATCAGCAGTCAATTCTATTATAGGATGTTGGCAGGTTAAATTCATCAAATGAGTAGAAACTCGATCAGCAAATGGCTGAAAAAATTCAAACTTTTTTAGATTTCCAAAGTACACTTTTGCATCTTCATCCGATTGAATAAATGAATTTAAAACACTTTTCTCTTTATCAATCTCCAAAAAATCTCGTTGTACTATCTCAAGTATTTGTGGATGATTCTCGATAATTAGTTCCATACCAGCGATAGGTTTCGTAATAATCCCATCGACTAAATCGAGTGCAAAAATATACGTATGTATGCCAGGTGAGCGATCATCTTCTAGGATGTCAATGATGACAAATCCAATTTTATTGTAAAAGTTTTTTGCTTTCACATTTGAGGACCAGCTCGTTAAAATTAATTGACCACCACCTGCTTTTTGCACATAATATGACGCCGCATGAATCAATTGTTGGCCAATTCCCAAACCCCGCTGTGACTTACTTACAGCGATATAATGTAAGTAATATTGATAGGTCGGGTTTTCAAAGCACAGAGCCGCTAATCCTATAATCTTTCCCTCCTTTTCAAATAGAATGATAAATCCACGATGAATAAATGTTAATTCTATGAAACTCGTCAGCTGAGTTCGCTGGCTAATAGGTGGATAAAAATCAGGATCATTTTGTTCAAAAAACTGAATAATCTCAGCATTTACATCGCTATATTTTTCTACAATCCTTAAATTTTCAAGATACGTAGGCACCATTTGATTTAGTATTTGTGCGTGAGTTGTAAATAGAGATATAAATTATAAGTTGACAGCGAATATTCATTTTCTGCGATTTCAATATTTCCGATGTAAGCACTTTGATCCTGATCACTGAGCTGATCAAGCTTTGACTTTTTAAGAAAGCCCAATTGTGGATTGAGGGAAAAAAACGATTGAAATAGAAAGTCTTCTGTGTAAATATGATTGGGATTATGATTTATATGTAATTTTGTCCGCAACTCTTTGGCAAAATCGTTGAAATCCGATTGATTTTTACCCCCATCGGCCAACGCATGTAAACGTACCATTAGGTCGTGCGTGTAATATTTAAAGATGGATGATTCACCTTTTTTGTCCGCGTATATTTTGGCAGCCATCTCTTTCAAGGAAGGGTCTACATTCAAGATATTTGTTAACATGATGTCGATTAAACGTGCAGAAAAATCCAGCGAATAGGTATTTAATTGCTCGTCTAAGCGTTCCTTTTTAAGCACCAATGGCATATCAGATAAAAGGGGAATAATGATTTTCTTCAAGTCTCCTTCTAGCAAATTTTCAAGCAGCTCTACCGCAAAAGCCTCGTTTTCAGTAGATTCTGAGCTATTTTTCCACACATTTACAATGATATCGACGGACGACGAATTGTATAATAACTTTAGTAATTCAAATAGCTGTAATATCTTAAGGCGTCTTAAATTGACCAACGCCTGACTTAATTCTACACCAGCAGAATCCTTCAAATCATCGAGGACTAAATCAATCCAAAAAATTAATTCACAGCTTTCAAAACACAATTCCCCCACATAAAAACGTTCCGCGGGGTCCTTCAGATCAAAATCTTCGCCCTTGGTTAATTCGACCAATAATGCGTATTGCAAATGATGATTTAAGTTTCGATAATTTTCTTTTATAAATTCATATTTCTGTTCAATAGTAAAATAAGTAGCAAAGCTACAAATGGACATACGTGATTCGAACGATTCTGAATGAAAAAAAGCTTTGGAACATAATCGAAATAATTCGTCGGGATCATTCGTTTCTACTTGTTTAAATTCCCTTGAATTATAACCTTTAATTTGATTTAAATAAAAGGATTTAGGATCTGTTTGAACGAGTTGCTCAATAGTCAAAAGTTGGCTATGCAAGCCTTGAATAAATTCCGAACTAGCTTCTTTTTTTGAAATAGAAGCAAACCAATCTGAAACAGGAGATTTTTTTACATTCGTAGTTTTTGTTATTAAACCTTGATTTAAGAAATGTTGGATTTTCAATTTGTAGTTTTGGTACACTTTTTGTGAAGCAAAAAGCCACCCGATTGCAAAGACAAAACAGGAAATGGCTAGCACATATAAGTACCAATAGGCGGTCAAAGAATAGAAAAGGTACGAGCTAATAAGAATTAAAATTCCAGTGACGAATGTGGCAATTTGCGTAAAAGTACCCTCAATTAATGTCTGAATCTTCGCACGTTCTTCCGCTTCTGTTACTTGAAATAATACCTTTTGAGAAGGCACTAAAATTCCTTTTCGAATGGTCCGCTCTACAACTTTATTGATTAATAAAAAGGTGGTGATAATTAAATATTGGTCAGGCATCAAGAAACCTGTAATAAATCCAAGGGCGGAACTCACAATTAATATGATAGGCAAAATAAGTAGGGAAATATATAAACCATACGTGCTTGTAAAACGGGATGAATAAATAGAAACGATGATCTCCCCAAGTTTGATCACACAGAATACTAAAGAAACTAAAATTGCCGTATCAATATGATTGGCTATCGATATAAACTTAACCGTTAAGAGATACGAATAATCAACTAAATAGATAGCGCTAACAGAGAATAGCGTCATTACAGCCATCATCAGAAAATACGAATCTTTAACAATAAATGATAAATTTACGGTCTTTACCACTTTTTGAATACCCATTTTCGGTATACGAATTTTACGTAATGGAAGTAGGGAAATTAATATGGCGAATACCGATACTAAAAAAAGTTGCTCTGAACTTCCCCACCAGCCAACCAATGAAGGGATGATTAAAGAAGATATAAAACTGGCAACAATTTCCCCAAGGCCCACTAAAGCTAGCAATCGCTTCCTTTGACTTATGTCAAAAACCTGCAAACTGATGGATGAGAAAACCAAGTTTAAAACAGTCAAAAAAGGCATGATGCAAATGAAACCAACGTAGGCGGTCAATTGCACAATTTGTGGATCTGATTTTCCTAGTATACGAAGAAAATACAAGAGTAAACTAATGAGCGCATATAGAATTGAAAAGAATACTTGTGCAAAAATCAAACCTTTCCAACTGACTATTTTTTTATAAATTAGGACTAAGACATACCCGGCTAGTCCCGAAAAAATAAAGGCGATCGGTAATTGCGAGACACTTAAATTTTTAATAAAATAACTTGTAGTAGCAATGAAAAAAAATTGAGTTGAAAAACCAGTAAACAAGGAATTAAAAGAAAGAAGAGAAAAGATCCCTTTCTCGGATTCCCTTAAGTCAATTTTCAATAAAGAGATCAAGAAGTTTTTCAAAATTTTATTTGACTAGATTATATAGCAATTGAACTTGGAACATGCGACCATATTGTGGAATAGAGGGTGGATTCGTGATATTATCGGCTAATCGAATTCCAGGAGATCGATACACTTTATCAAATAAATTCGTACAACCCAATTGAAGACGCACTTCATCAGTAAATTGATAACCTACATTCACGTGCATGAGTAAATAACTATCAATTTTTGTCAGTGGATTATCCGAAATACTAGTCAGTTTGCCCGTTGGTTTTTCACCTATATAATTCATTCGCATATGAAAATTCATGCGATTTGAAGGCAATAAACGAAGATTCAAACCTGCGTTCGCAGAAATAGGTGCAATGTCTCCAGTCCTTTTTGTGAGCGAATCCGATAATGTTTTGGCCGACTGTAAAATGACGGATGGGTTCGTCATCGTCATATTACCAAAAAACTGCAAGCGCTTAGACGCTTGGTAATTGCCACTCACTTGAAGTCCGGAAATATCAGCTTTTCCTAAGGCCTCGAAACGGTTCGTAATGGTGGTCGTACCTGGAATTTGATAATTGATTAGGGCTAATGTATTTGAATAAAAGGCATTATAAAAAACAACTTCGATGTAATTATTCGGTTGAGTTTTATCAAAGGTATATTGAGCAGAAACCTCTAGATTACTTACTTTCTCAGGTTTTAGACCTGGGTTGTTTACTAAACGGGAACCAGAAATGGCAAACTTATTGAAAGCTGAAGCATCCATGAAGGCTTCTGAATAATATGTTTTAAAGATAAATTTCCCAGGATAATACACTAGGGCAAAACGTGGATTAAAAACGTTTCCGAAACCGGCTTGATCCTTCGGGATGACGTTGTAGTCCCAGCGATAAGCAAGTGAAATATTAACATACTTCGCAGGATTTGTATAACTAAATTGGGTATAAGCACTAGCCGTATAAGCATTAAAATTATTACCTCCTGGTAATGTAGATCCATTGGTTACCACACCATATTGAATGGCCGGAAATTTAGTTCCTTTCACGTAGTCCCCTTGCATGGCATTCGTCCTAAATTCAAATCCTGAGTTCAAATCTATTTTATCAGAAATCTGATATTGCAGTTTAAATTCAGATTTAAATTGGGTAGCAATTTGACCGTAATAAGTCGTTGCGAAAGTACCCATTTGAGTCCCATTACTCGAAACCAAATTATAAAAAGGCAAAGCCTTATTTCCATAACTGCGGTAATTGGTTACGCGCGAATTGTCGCCAAAATCAGTTCCACGATAATAAGTAAAATTATCAAACGACAATTTTTCGGAAAGTCTTTTTTGATATTTAATAAAGACATTGTATTGTCGTACTTGCCAATTTGTCAACTCGGAATTAGGAGATGCGTTTCGATCAATGTAAGTTCCTACAGCACCCTCATTTTTATTCCAAAATTCAAAACCTACATTGAAATCAGACAATCGGGCTCTACCTGCTACATAAAAATCATTGATTTTATTTGAAAACTTGGAGGGATCCACCCCATTATACGTTTGTTTATATCCTTTTTCATCCAGTTGAGACGCGGTTGAAAGCGCAAGTGGTGTCGGGGTAATTTTACTGGAATCTGCAGCCAATGAAAAATATTGACGCGTCGGATCTGCTTTTGTAAAATTAGCAATGGTCTCTTTTGTAGGCTTATTTAACGTAAAATTTGATTGGTATACGTCCGATGAATAATTCAGCATCCCATCCCAGTTTGAATCTGTCGACAAATCGAATCCATCCGAATTGTAAATCCGAGAAGTCAATGAAAAATAGGTATTTTTTTTGCCTCGTTGGGCAATGGTCACATCTGCATACCTCGTATTCAGCGAGCTATATCCCACCGAGGCTTCTACCGCCAAATTCTTTCTTTTCCCTTCAAGTTCTTGTCTATCTGCAGGGAAATAATCATCCTCACCTTTAGTCACAACATTCACAACCCCTACAAAGGCATTTGCACCATAAATTGTGGAAGCAGGGCCATAAATAACCTCAACACGTTTTATGCGGGTGATGGGCAATTGTTTCGTAATAAATGCTGAGTTAGTCCAAAGCTCATTGCTATCCACTCCGTCGATTAAAAATAATGTGCGTTCAGTCATCGTTGCAGAACGATACCCACGCTGATACAAAGTTGAAAATGTAATACCAAAATCGCGGGAAACGTCAAATCCGGGGATATCGTACATGATGGATTCCAGATCCTGATAGCCTCGCAATTTAATATCCTCCTCGGTGATCAACTGAATGGTAGCGGGTGCCAACTTAATATTTTCTGCTTTTTTTGATACCGAAGAAATTAAATTGGCCCGTAATAATTGGCGTTGAAAGATTACTTCTATTCTAAATCGGTATGGATCGTTCGACAAGGGCTCGAAATTATCTTGTAAACTAAGCATTTGGGCAATGACCTTATCTGCCTTATCGACAGAATCGACTGCTAAGTAACTCATGCTCATAAAGCGATATGCCTGAATCTTTTCGTTAAACTCAAATCCATTTTTTTGAAGACAGCTATTCAGTAACTGAATACAATTTTCAAATTTACCGAGGTTATATAAGGACTCAGCTGATTCGATAGTGATGGGACCGCAACTAGACGTTTGACTAAATAATGGAATCTGAATAAAGAAAATAGGAACAGATAAGAGTCCAATGACTAAGTTCTTTAATTGCTTTTGCATAATTATTTCTTTAAAATACTAGTATATAAATCCACCATGGCAGGCTTCATTGCGATCAATTTATTATCTTCTCCATTTGTTACAATCCATTGATTCTTAATGAATTCGATTCCATAAATCCACTTTGAGTGGTTTTTAATTGTTAAAACATCTTCTTGTTCACTTCCATCGTTCACAGGTTTGTTTTTACTAATAAATGAGTACACATCTATGATTTTGATTGTTTGATCAAAACTCGAAGTAGCTAATATTAATGTACCCGATTTTAAGGTGGTAAACTTCAATGAATTGACAACGGATTTATGAAGGATTTGGTAGGCCGACTTCCCATTATCGCCTAATTCTTTGATGAAAATCTGACCATCTAATGTCCCAGTTGCCACAAATTTTTCGGAATCGTCTACGCAAAGACTAACGGCATCAAGAATATTTTTTCCACTAGGCAATGGAATCCTCATTTTAGGTGTATTGGAAATCTGAGTATAATCCGTGAAAAATAGAATTGACTTTTTCATCGTTGCGTAAACATGGCCATTGGGTAAAATTTGTAAATTTGAAAATAGAATTGGGCTAGAAAATGTTCCCTTTTCTATGTTTTTACCAAATTTATAGGAGGAAATTCCTGAATTACTTAAGACTAAAAACAAATTTTCATCCACAAATGACAGGGATTTAGGAATGCCTGAAAAAGCAAATTTGCTAAGTAATTTCAAAGATTTATTCTCTAAAATTTGGAAACAATATCCATTTCCCTCAACGCTCAACGCAATTAATTTAGATCGATCTGGAGAAATTTTCATCAGACGTATTGGCTCCGAAATTTTGATAAATTGTAGTGACTTCCATCCAGATTCATCCATCTCGGACAGCCATACATTCCCGTTTTCATCCGCTGAATAAATCATATTCGAATTCGGAAAAGCTACCACTGCGCGAACAGGAGAGGTATGCTTGGTCAAAATATTTTTACCAGCTATTTTTTTCTCCCAGAACGCTTGAAGCACATTGAAAATATCGATGTTTTGGGAAGGTCCTCTATTACTTTGATTTAAAAAGTAGGACTTCAAAATTCGCTCCTTACTTTCCTCGGTCCGGTTTTCATTTAGAAATAACAAAGATTCATTCGCTAAAATCCGGCTCGTTGCTAAGTCACGCAAACGATCTGACACCTTCTTTTCTTTTATGGCCTTCAACTCATTCTCATTCGCAAGTATTGTTTGCTTTTGAGCAATGAGCCTTTGGCTTTCTGCCAAATTCTTACTTTTCACGGCTTCAATACGCTGAATATCAGCTTCGTCTTTTTGGCGGAGAGCTTCTTTTCTATTTTTCTCAGCCGCTAATTTCGCAGCATCCGCAAGTGTTTTTTGTTCGATGGCTTTCTTTTCACTCAATTGTGCCTGCAACTTTTCCTTTAAAGCTTCTTCTTTGCTTTTGACGGCCATTTGGGTTTGTAAGATAGCGACTTGTTGACTTGCCTTAGCCTCCTTCGTTTTACGTTGAGCTAAATTCGTTTGCTTATCGGCTTCAGTCTTTTTTGACCAGGCATAAATCGCCCCGAATGTCGCCCCAATCAATAAAAAAACAAAAAAAATGGCCGCACGTTGGATACGTAATAAACGTAACCGTTGTTTTTCTTCTTTATTTTTTAAATCAAGATCATATTGTTGTTTACTATACTCCAAATACCGAATCGATTTTTCGTAATAATCATTGTAACGTGACGCCCACACTTCGTTTGGCTGATATACTTCTCGCCATTTTAGCGCCACTTGTAATTCAGGATCACGAAGGATTCCACCTTTTCCCTGGCTATGCATGAGGGCCGCTTCCGATAATCGTAAATAAACTTTGGCAGACTCCCCTTCTTCCTCCACCCACAAAATCAATTTATTCCAAACGCGCATAATACTCTCGTGTGAAATATCAATAATGGTGTCGGGTTGAAGTGGCACTTGAATCGGTGGCATTAAAAATCCGCGACCTTGCTTACGGAAAATATTGATCACTTCGGACACTTCCTCCATGCTTGAATTCGTGATTTTGCACAAATCTTCCAATTTACATGGGCGTCTAATTCCACGCGCGTCGGATTCTTTATCTGTCAACGCTTTAAAAATCACCTCAGAAATGCGACGCTGATCATCTGTCTTTAGGTCTCCATAAGCCTCGTCTGCATGTTTAGATAACGCAAATTCCATCGTACCAATCCCTTCGTAATCCACCAAATCTACTTCCGCATCGGGTAAATCTTTGTTCTTCCAAAATTCAAAGGTCCGCATTAATGCGTGCTGTAGAATGGGCAATTGATCCGGATTGTCACCTACATCGTTTAAGAGTAAATTTAATAAACGTGGACTCACTTGGGAATTCGCTACTGAAATGGGTCCAACGATCGCGTCTTTTCGCTCATCACGTGTCATTCGCGGAACTAAATAGTTTCCCTCGTTGATTGCTTCAGGTAATCCCCTAAACTCAGTACAATCACTCAAGAAATCGGAGCGCATCGTAATAACGATGTAGATTGGATATTCGGACTGTTTGGCTGCCTTTAGCATTAAGTTAATAAACGCAACGGAGTCACGCTTTCCATCCCGAGAATCACTCTCAAATTTACTAAAACGGAAAATCTCTTCGAATTGATCGACTAGGATCAATAAGTTGTTATGCTTCTCTATCCCAGATTGTTTATAGACCTCAATCAAGCCATTGCTACTTCTGCGTAGTGAGCTTTCATACAAATTGGTTAGTAAATCAGTCGGAATTTCCTCGTCTTCCAAAGCGCCCGGCTTAACTAAGCCATCAACCAGGTTTTTTATGGGATCACTCCCAGGTCTAAAAGAACAAATACGCCAGTTTGATCCTGCACCTGACATAAATCCACGTTGTAAGTTGGGTATTAAACCCGATTTAATCAAGGATGATTTACCACTTCCAGACGAACCGATAACAGCTATTAAGCGTGTGGTTCTAAGCTTTTTGACCAACTCATCGATTTGTTTTTCACGTCCAAAGAAAAGAATATCTTCGTCTTCTTCAAAAGCGCGTAAACCGGGAAATGGATTCGTAATTGTAAATTGATCTAACATGTGAATCAATTATTTATTTAAAAGGATTTGATTAAGTTGAGCTTCCGGAAAAGCATTCATTGCATGAATAAGTTCCGAATCTTGCGTCCGTAGTCGCTCTTTTGTCGGATTACTTTCTCCACTGATATACAAGATTTTTTGTTCCAATGGTTTGGATCTTCCATACCCGCTGATTTTTAAGAAATCACGTGTCTTTGACCGTAACCAAATCTCATTGGCACGATCATAGAAAATAATAGCTACGTCACACATTTTTAAATTCTCAATGTGATCTGTCCGGATCAACGATTCCTCCCCTTCAAAAATGGGAAGCAAAACCTCGAATCCCTGATCATACAAGTAATCTTCCAATGGCTTAATAGAGTCTATATCCAATAAATCGCAAATTAAATAGACAATTTTAGGATCATCATTGGAAACTAATGTAGACGAAATTGATGTAGATACAGATTGAGATGCAGGAGGTGCCTCAGCGGCTTTAGCTGCAGCTGCCTCTTTAGCTTTGAGTTGAGATTCTACAACCTCAATTTTATCAAACAATATATCTTTAAATGATTCCAGTGAACTGAAAATAAGTTCCGCCCCAGCCACGCCTTCTCGGCCCTCATTTAATTTAGCAATGAATGCTTTTTGACGATCATCTACTGGCTTAAAACCATCTGGAACCCAAATCAATCGAGGTATATTTGTGACAACACTTAAGGAAGAAGCTAAATCATTTTGAATTTCAATTAATGATTTTTGGGAACCTTCCGGAACAATACCATAGTTTTCACCTAAGACATGAACCGCTAAATCACAAGTTTGTAAATATTCATTAATACATGCATTGAGCGAGTTATCTACCAAGGGCAATTGCTTATCTGGATAAATTATATAATTACTCTCTTGTAATTCACGACGTAAACTATCCCGTAATTCTTTCGTCTCGTAACTAGATTCTGCCAAATAAATCTTTAATGCCTTGTTCTCTTCTTTTGTTTGAATATCATTGACATTAGGTGAGTTTGAATCTATGTAATCAAGTGATTCTAGAAAAGATGAGACATCATTCGCTAAATCATCTAATTTATCCCAATACAGCGTATCTGAATCGCGACCAGAACTTTGAGACAATTCCTTCGTCCTACCCGTCACTGGATCCGTCGTGTAAAATTCATATCCTAAGATATTTCGAATTTTTTCAGGATGCTGTTCCACTTTAACTGGCGTTTTAATTACCTTAAAAATACGAGCTTGATTATTAATACTAAATCCTATATTTTGCTGACATGCCTCATAATATTCATCTACTTCTCGCGAACACCATTCCGACTTCACATAACGAGGGGTCAAGATGGAAATCATGATAGCTACTTGGGTGAATTGGTCCACAATTTGTTGGTCAAAAATATGGTTTCCTTGTAATTCAAGATCGCGCCAGATCATTGGTTTTCGACCCATTAATTGGGACAAACGTATAGATAAAACACGATGAAAATCAGCAATCCAACCTTTTTGATCCTCTATCAGAGACTCATCATCAATGTGGGCATAACTGATAAATATATCTTTTGGAAATTTCACTAGGCGGTATTAGTTAGTTGAAGTATTTTGCAATCCTTTTAACAGCGGAATTAATAAAAACAGATTCAAATCCTTATCTTTTTCCTCTTGAGTTAAATTCTCATAAGGAATTAATTGATCATGAATTTTTACGATTTCTTTTAACAAATTGCGTTCCTCTGCCACTGCCGGAAAAGGGCCATATTTAAAGTTAAGCACCATTTTTTCGGCTGACCAACGGCTATGTTCAAGCTTAGCCAACACAGGATAATGCTTAATAATAGATTCTGAATTAATCTGCGTCATCCCGATCGATTTAAAGACATGTAACTTCACTTTAATGTGTCGGGCTGCGTATCGATTACTTTCTTTTTTGCGTTTTGAAAGTGCATTCCAATTTCGTTTGATGCTCAACCTTTCAAATAAATCATCCGCTGAAACAGGAATTTTTGTCGCTAATAATTTAAAGAATTCTTTCTCTAAATTTTCTTCAGTGGGCACATTCGAATTGAGTGGGAACTGCAAAATGAATTTAACCATTTCTGCAATAACCTCCGAGCCAGCATCAATCCCAAACTGCTGTTTGATTTTAGAAGCAAATTCATAATTCACCGCATAAAAGAAGTTGATCACGCGGGATAATTGGTCATTTAACTCCGATTCTTCAATGATACTTTCACTAGTGATCGTATCGGACGTCCTTTTTAATACCTGTTTGTTCAGTGAGCGATTAAATAGATTTGGGATCGTCTCTTTATTCGCGGAACTATGAACGATGAAATCATAAATAGCAGAGGATTCGGGAAGTGAAATGATCAATGGCGTTTCTGTAATACTGAGGTTTTGTGTATACAAAAATTGCCTAAATGAAGCGGCCGTATTCAAGATTTCAGCATCCTTTGTTCCAAAGAAGTAAGCCACTTTCACTTTACTTAATTGTTCTATATGCGCTTTAGACATGGCAAAATGTCCGAAAAAACTAGCATTTAATTGCTTGACTGGAATAAGCGTAATGAAATCATTTGTAAACGGATATTTATATAAAAAATGATGATAAAAGTCATCTGCATGAGGATCAACTAAATAAATTTTTAGGTTATGCTGCGTCTCATAATGACTTAAAATAATATTTTCAAGCAGAAAGTTTTCAGCAGTTAGATCTAAGCCGATAAGGGCAATTGAATTTTCAACTTCAGCGGTTTCTGGTTGAAAATATTGATGTGGTGAAAATTGATCGTAAATTTTTTGAGCGGCTAACTGTTCAAAATTGATCGTATGTAAATCAATGTATTGCTCGGAATCAATGTTGAAATAATCTTTTAATATACTTGCGTTATTTTGGTCCGTGATATGAATGTATAATTTTAATAATTCATGTGTGTGTTTTCTTAAATGCTTGTTTTTAGAAGCATATTTTCGGATGTTTCCCGCGATTTCAATATTGATCTCATCGGAGTCATTCGCTAGAATAATAGTCCTAGCCTTTAATAGTTTTGTTTTTTTAAGTGTATTTGATTCAAATGGATTAAATGGAAAAACGATTCCACCCAAATGCTCTATTTCCTCTACAAAGGGAGATTCTTCTTTCTTTTCAATAACGACTACCCGGTAGCCATCTTTCAATAAACCCTTCGCTAAATGATAGCCAATCGAATCTAATGAAAAAATAACAATATGTTTTCGATAGAAAAGGGAAATCTTAAATGTTTGAAAAGTAACTTTGATGTATTTGAAAAATATTTCGGAAATCCCTAGGCCAATTAACGCTAATGCGAGGTATTTAGCCACTAAGATATACGTTACCAATACTGGATTTGCTGGATTACCGGCCCAAATTCGTCCTTCATCGCCATCATCAAAGGCAAAAAAACTGAGTACTGAGAACAATACAGGCCAAAAATGTGCTTCGTGTCCTAAGTATTCATAGAAACCAAGAAAACCAAAAACAAAAACGAGAACGACTAGTATGCCGTATATATATGGGTATAAATTTTTCAAATTCATCTAGATAAATGATAAAAACCTTCGCTCATATTTTTTGTAAAATATGAGCGAAGGCAAAAAAAGAGTAATTAAATAAAAATTAATTCTTCAGAAAATTCCTCATCATCAAATAAGGACTTCACTTCAGCAGAAGCACCTAAAATAATCATGGATTCTTCCGTAGCTAATTTTTGCTTGGCAAAAATCAAAGCGCGCAATCCTAAAGCAGAAATTTGAGTTAGGTTAGTCACGTCCAGCACAAAGAATTTCGGTTGAGCTTGAATCACATTTTGCAATTCTTCACGTAAGAATGGAATTCCATGTGAATCTAAGCTTCCTGTCAATTTCAATGTGATTTTATCCTCACCTGAAACTGTAGAAGTCACATTAAAGTGATCTAAACCAGCTGTAGGAACGATCGTTACTTTTACCTTCACGGGAACATCCGATTCGGGCAAGTTGATACTCAATTCTGCCGCATTAAAATCTGAATATGCCACACCGTCAATCGTAACGCTTTCAATCGCGATACTACCTACCGGCAACAAATCTGGTGCTACGCGTAAGATTCTATCTTCTAAGCTATTTGGTGTAGGCTTGAAGTAGAAATCCATCGGTTGTTTTGTGATTAATAAGTTCGTATATACAGAAGCTAAATAACATAACTCAAACGAATGGTAACCAGACATCGAGTGAGAACCTTTATTACGCTCATTTCCTAATAAATAAGGAATACCGTTCGCTAATACGTTAAAGTAAACTGCACCTGAATCATGATCTAAGAACCAAGCATTATAGAAGGCAGATGACTCACGCGCATATTTTAAATATGCCTCATCTTTCTCGATACCATTTAAAATCAGGTAGGCTAAAATACCTTGTTCTTGTTGCCACCATGCCTTACGATCATGCCAAGCATAACGATGGATATCTTCACCTTCTTTCAATTCACGCTCCACAACATCATACCATCCACCGCGTTGGTTATCACCGCCATGTTTAGGCATTAATTCAGCAATTTTTCTAGAAAAATCAACATAAGCTTTTGAAGGATTTACGTTTACTACACGCATTAAATTCCAAGCAATTTTCAAGTTGTGACCCACCACACCACGATTCTGTTGCCATCCCCACGTTTTATCATGTGACCAATCTTCGAAGAATTTTTCTTGAACAAATGCAGATTCATCGTAATCTTGGAAGTGATTTGTGATCGATTCCGCTGTGTCGATCAACATCTGCTTATGCTCCTCTTTTCCAGTCGCAAGCAATAAATTAATCAAATAAGCAGGAGCGTGATCACCTACTGAATTCCAGTTCTTTTTGGCACGGTTACGACCTAAACTTTCACTGCGGGCGTCAAAAGTAATAGGATCAATGTGAGAGAAATAACCACCTTTTTCGTGGTCCTTATAATATTTTTCGAATAAATTCAACGTCTTATCTATCGCATCACGGATGATAGTATTTCCTGTAATACGGTACGTTTGAGTCAAACCAGCTAAGGCATAAATTTGCTCATACGCAGGAATCGCATCATAATCATCACCAAATTCAGATGCAATCATTTTACGTTCACGAACCGTTTGTGTATTTGCCTTTCTAAAACCTGGAACATCTGGCATGTTAGAGCCCATTACTTTTTTATTGTGTGTATCACCGAATTCAACCGCGTGATACCAATAGCAGATATCATCTAATGAATCCACCATACAGAAATGGTCACGTAAATATTGAGATCCTTTTTCAGCAACCTCTAAATATTTTTCGTTTCCTGTCATCATGTACGCAGATGCAAATCCGTAAACCAAACGTGAAATTGTATCTGTCTCTTGGCGAGTAGAATCAATTTTCTGACCGTACAAGTTTAACATCGTGCGGTAGTTTTTGAAATCAACTGTTTCCGTACCAAATTGAGCATTTAAGTAAAAATCAGCTAATTGTGAAATTTGCTTAATCCACCAATCTTGTTTTTCAAACACGAAATCGTTTCCATGTTTTCCAGAGAATACAATATGCTTCACTTCAAACATATTTTCTTGATCTGGATAAAATACTCCGTAAAGAAATACATGACGGCCCGCAGTTAACATATCTGCCATTTGCGAAGTACAGTCGATGAACGACTCGCCCAAGTTGCGAATCATTTCAGCATACGTGTTATCTGTTAAGATAAATGAAAAAACATTTCCATCTGATGTCTCTACAGAATACGAATTAGATTCTTTATTGGCCGACTTAACGTAACCCGTAATTAAATCTGAAAAGGAGAAATTTAACTTGTTCATGATAAAATTTAATTAGTTTTTATTTAAAAGAAAGGATAACAATACTGTAAGGATTAACGATATATTGATCTTCTGATATTTTACCCTTAGTCGATACAAACGGCTTAGCCAAAGATGTATCCATTGTTAAAGTCCAGTGACCGCCAGGTAATTGGGGAATTTCAAAACTAAGAGCTGATGATCCAAAATTCATCATGACATGTAAATCCGAATCTTTTTCATCAATACCTCCGATGGTGCAAGCAAGAATTTGAGATTGCGCATTTTCCCAGCCTGGACCATTCAATGCACAACCATGCCATTCGATATCTCTAAAACCACGTGAATTTACTTCACCTGTGAAGAATTGCTTTGAAGATAATGAGCCATGTTTTAAGCGGAATTTGATTAACTTAGATACAAAATCTAGCAAGTCTTTATTTGCCGTCAAATCGTTCCAGTTAAACCAGCTCAACTCATTATTGTGGCAATACGCATTGTTATTACCATGTTGGGTACGACCTACTTCGTCGCCCATCAGGATCATAGGAATACCTTTGGAAATCAACAATAGGGTAAATAAGTTTTTGATTTGCTTGTTACGTAAAGCTAATACCTCTTCATTATCTGTATCTCCTTCTACACCACAATTCCAGCTAAAGTTCTCATTCATGCCATCCTGATTTCCTTCGCCATTAGCCCAGTTGTGTTTTTCATTATAGCTAACTGTGTCCATGGCTGTAAATCCATCATGGCAAGAAATGAAATTCACCCCGTTCATGGGTGAGTGTCTATCATGGAAATACAAATCCCCACTACCTGCAATTCGAGTGGCTGCAGCGCCATGGAAACCAGGTGTTCCTTTCACGAAATTCCGGATATCATCACGGAATTTTCCGTTCCACTCTGCCCAGCGATATCCTGGGAAACGACCTACTTGGTACAAACCAGCAGCATCCCATGCCTCGGTAAACAACTTTGTATTGGCAAATGTATCTGACAATTCTAATTCCCAAATCACAGGAGGGTGCTCCATCGGTGCGCCATCTTCTCCACGTGACATGATCGAACCCTCATCAAAACGGAAACCGTCTACGTGCATTTCTTTCACCCAGAATTCTAAACAATCAATAATGAATTTCTTTACTACTGGTTCATTGCAATTGATCGTATTTCCACAACCCGAATAGTTCTCATAATATTCTTCATTGCCATAAGACAAGAAATAATAAATGCGATTATCTAGATTTCGGAAATGAACAGCTGGACCCTCATGGTTTCCTTCTCCCGAATGATTGAAAACTACGTCCAAAATAACTTCTAATCCCGCATGATGCAAAGCTTTTACTAAATCACGGAACTCGTCAATGTGCTTTCCGATACTTGGGTTTGTGCAATAATCCGAATGCGGAGTGAAAAATCCTAACGTACTATATCCCCAATA
>Ga0214921_10003908_pt1 | contig 22462 bp, 22 predicted proteins | sample LL1505_MetaG_FD_177992 | JGI IMG/M metagenome (GOLD analysis project Ga0214921, IMG submission 177992) | Freshwater microbial communities from Lake Lanier, Atlanta, Georgia, United States - LL-1505 | ecosystem: Environmental > Aquatic > Freshwater > Lake | place: USA: Georgia | collected... | reverse complement strand
CATGTCATTGGCTACGACGGCGGAGACGGCGACGACGACGACGACGACGAAATTCTGTCTAGAAGGTATAGAGACATTCGTTGAGACATGGCTAGATCGCGAGGAAAAATGTTGGGAGGAATGTTGAATGCCATGCAGCAGGGCGGTGCGGCGTCTAAAATCGTCGTGGTCGTGCTTTTGCTGCTCTTCATTGGCGTGGGAATTTACGCGTATTATCAGTACAACCAGTCCGCTTTAGATAAAAAGCGGGCCAACGTGGCCAACGCCCCCTCGTCGGGGGGTGCCGCCGGTAACGGGGTCGCGGGTACCATGAATACGTTTGACAATGGTACCCTGGATGTCATGTTCTTCAACGTGGATTGGTGCCCGCACTGCGTCAAGGCCAAGCCCGACTGGCAAGCGTTTGTGCAAAAGTACGACCAGCAGGTCATTCGGGGATACACGGTCACATGCGTGGGGGGCAGCACCGGCATCAACTGCACCAACACCGACGACCCGGAGGTGAAGGAGGCCGTCAAGCGGTACAATATCCAACACTACCCGACCCTGATTTTCGTGCAGAACGGTACCCAGGTAGAATTTGACGCCAAGATCAACGCCACCAATCTGGACGATTTCATGAACAAGTTGTAAATGAGCGGTCGGACCGCGCCATAAGTTGTTCGGCGTGTTCGGCGCCTAAATCTATGAGCCGTTGTCGCTCGTCTTTAGAATAACACACCGTGACGAAATCGTTCATGCGGGTATAAGGGTGGATATGGACTTCCCAGGGTACGACGTTGTTGCTCGGGTCCAGGGTGACGGGGTTATGACAAATCTTATTCAGAATATTTTTGGTCAGGAGATTAAAATATTCCAACAAGGTCATGCCGGGACGGGGGGACGATGTATCCTGCCCCGAGGCATCAAAATTCATACATATATTCACGCCCAGTACGGTGTTCCGGGGGCGCTGGTGTTCGTCGCACCAAGCCAAACAGGGTTCTATCGGATAGTTGACCAAGAAGGCACCGTCCACGTACCAACTGTGGTCCTGCGGCGACTGGTACGGCGCAAACAGCACCGGGGCGCATGCCGACGCATAGACCGCGTCCAGGACCCGCCATTCTGGGTGCGTATGATGCGACAAATCCACCGTCTGAAAATGGGTCAAATTGACCGTGAAAAAATGGTGTTCTATGCCTGTCAGTTCATAAAATTCACGCATGGTGAGGGTGTCCAGGTCCAGGTCGCGCGCGGCAAAAACCGGACGCAACATGTCCTCTATGGCTTTCACCGTGAACATGCCGCAGTTTTGGTAGGTCTGAAGTACCGTATCCAGCGAAAAATGAAAGACCGTGTGCCAGGGTCGGCCCACCAAGTAATTGTCCAAGGTCGCCCAGTCGTAGGCCTCCGTTCCTTTCGTCGGGTCATGGATATCTGAGCCCTCTTGGATGCACCACACGGAGAGAATGGTGCCGATGATGGTACCCGCCGAGGTTGAGTGAATCGTCTCAATGTCGTGCATGTTGAACCACGACGCTTGGTGCAGACGTTTCAACAGACCATAAAAGGTGAATCCGTAAATGACGCCACTGGACAGGACCAAATGTTTTATCGGGGCGCGCGTTTCGGTACTCGTTTCAGTACGCGTTCCGGATGGATCACATACATTCATTTGTACAACTCGGACAATGAAAATGTCCGGGTTGTCCGCAAGGGGTTGGGTTGACTGACGTCTCGCCTTACCACAGGGGGTTGACTGACGTCTTACCGCAAAGGGTTGACTATCGCCTTATCGGTGGAGGGTAATCTTCTTTTCCAGTTTTTCAAAAATTTCCGGATTGTACACAATCCCCGCCGGTTTGTAATTGTCAATCGGGGTATATTGTTTCGCCGCAGGTCCAGCCCCATGACCAGGGCCCGGCCCAGGGCCAAGCCCCGTATTCATGATGGCCGCCGTGGGGTCCGCTGCTCCGTTGGCGTCCGGATCCGCCTTGGTATCGCCGACCACTTGACCTTTTTCGTTGATGATTTTGCCCGTCTTGCGCTTGATTTCGTTGCGTACGTACGACGGTACCCAGTGTTCCCACCCAATAAACAGCGTATGGGGGTGCATGTACTGGACCCGGAACCCGTTGTCCACCAACTTGGCCACCAAATACGCAATGCAGTCGCCTTGGTCGTAGGTCGGTTCACCGAACAGAAATTCCGGCACCGTGAACCAGACGAATTTCTCATTGCGTTTCAGACGGGAGGTGGTGTTGATGCGCTTATGCACTCGGTTCAGGATTTTGTTAAAGAGGGACAGTTGTCGCTGGTCCCGTCGCATGTTGGTCTCGTACAAATCGTCAATGTTGATTTTGCCCGTGGCTTCTTGCTCGTCAATGAGTAAAATATTGGACATGACCGTAGGTATGATAAGGGCCGACGGAGGGGGATCACGCAACTATATGTTGTGTCTGGACATTTACCGAGACCAATTGCCCGCTCCCTCACAAGGCGGCATCCACCGTCAACAGCGTTTCCATGGTACAATCAAACCGGAATTTGCCCCCCAGAGACAAGTACAGGTCCAGCCACGACGCCTCCAACAGGGGGAATTCCACCAAGATATCGTGCCGTTTCATGGGTTCCACAATGTACGGAATCAACTGTCTTTCGGCAAGATGCTCCACCTCATTCCGAAATTCGTAATCATACTGGATACTCGGATGCGAATACTCCCGGTCTTTCTGTTCCGAAACGTAAGACACAATGGCCTTTTCGTTGTTCATGATGAACGACGACATGAAGACTTGGGTGGTCCCCTGTGTACAATCGCACAGTTCGCGGGTCAGGCGGGCCCAATGGTCGGAATCGCCCAACGGAGGGTCCTCGGGTCGGACAACCGTCGGCACCGGAATATGGCAAGTCAGGATCAGATTGCGCCGCGTACAAATGTCGGTCAGTACCCGACACAACAGATAAAATTCCGGGTCGTCCGGTAGTTCGGCCAGGCCCATGCATATCACTTGCGTCAGTTCCGGCTGCGACGCGAGGCGCTTTTCAATCCCCACCTGAAGACGGTATAGGAGCATGTTTCGGATGGTGTCGCGCTCGTTGTTGGTAATCCCCCCCGTGGCGGGGTCGGGAAGGACCGGAAACCCCCCGCTTCGTCCTAAATGGTGGTACTGATGGGTGTCACTCAGTACCCATTTGGCCCGGATGATGTGCGGCAGCGTATACATCTGGTACGTGCCCATCGGCATCATGACGGTGTTTTCCCCCAGACCCACCATCCGTTGGGTGGAAAACATGTACATGTCTCCCTCGGACTGGTAGTGAACCGAGACGTAGAGCGGAAGGGCCCCCATGGAATCGCTCACCACGTACATGCGCGTCTGATCTTGGTCCACGCGTTGGTCCACCAGGACCATGGTAAAGACCCCGTCCAGCAACTGCAAGAGATAGTCTATGCCGTAGGTACGGTATAATTTGAACAGGAGGACCAGTTTAGACGTTTCGGTAGCGGTAGGATCAGCACCAGCACCAGCGGAAGCGGAAGCACCAGCGGAGGCGGAGGTGCTGTTGTTACCGTTCTTGGCACGGTCGGGGTTGTACGAATTCCACAGGTCGTCCAAATTGAAAATCCGGCCGACCAAGAACAGCATCATGTCGCCATGATTCAGCGACACCGGTTGAAGGGTGCCGCGGAACACGGTAGGATGGCACATGTAGGCCCGGATACCAAACGGTTCAAACCGCCCCGACCACGACCCGTCGCACGCGTCGCCGTCCGTGAAGATGCTTTCCATCACATAGTTGTTACAGTCGGGGGGAAAATTGACACCAATGGCGAAATCGTTCATGGTATCTCTACTAAATAACAGATAACACGAACCGTTTATGTCGGTAAGAACGGGTTTACTTCTTGGCGTGACCACCCGACGGGGCCAGCGTCGGTCCCCCGTTGTACGCATTCACATGCTTGTAAATCTCCAAGGCAATCAGCCCTCCAAACACCTGGGCTAAACAGTAAGGAATCACCTCCGACGACGGCAACTGACCGGCCGAGGTCATCACCAGGGTCGTCACGGGATTCATGAAGCCCCCCGAGATGTTGCGCGTCAACAGCACGACCAACGCCAAGGCCGCCCCTATGGCCAGGGGGTTGCCGGTGGCTAAAATAATGTACACGAAGAACATGGTCCCGAAGAATTCCACAAAATAATTTTGAAAGTACATGGCTCAGACTGCCGCTATAGTATAGCCCGCGAATTTAGCTCATCCGCTTGCGTCAAGTCACCACGCGCAACGGAATCCAGCGTCGGAACTTTCTATGGTACACGCACTCCATCCTGAGTTGTCGGGTCGTGTCCACGTACTTGTCCGCGCGAATGTCTAGGAAATCGTCCTCGTCGTCGCTCTCTTCCGTGGCGTCTAAACACCGGTTTTCTTTGATGTTCCGAAACAGAGAATTCATAAACACACTGGTCTTGTAATTCGGAATATAGGCAACGTCGGTCACATATTGACCGGTGAGATGTTCCAACACATACATATCCGACGCGAGTTCGGCCGTCACCCGAAACACGGCCCGTTCCTTGCCCGACGGTTCCTTGTACGGACCGGCGCCACGTGGCGGCGGTGGCCGCACAGAAGATGAGGCCGCCGGTAAGGGTGGGCAAGGAACGGGAGTGGTCGGGGCCAGGCCCGGGCCCAGGCCCGCACTCAGGTCCGTATCGGCTACGCCTACAGGTTGATTGATATAAGGTACTTGATGGGTCAACGAACGGTATTGGATATGGTGCACCGGGTACCCGGCCGTTTCCATGGCGGCCGCGACCGACCCCCCTCTCGGAAACAGGATGGGCAAGACGAACCCGATGCGGGGCAAGTTGGAGGGGGCAGGGAAAAGGTCGCTACCGGCGTGACCGTGCAAGTACCCGGGTCTACAAAGCAATTCATGCAAGATGCCTAAACAGTCCCCGTAGCATAGTTTCCGCAAAGAAACCGATTGATAGATGAGGATGTCTTCCACCACAAAGAGCATCCGGGGGGAGGCCGTCTCAGGTACAGTATAATTCTCGTGGACCAGTGAACCGTAAAAAAAGGTGCCTAAAGCGAGGTGGGGAGCCTCCGCGTCAAATTCGGCGTGGACGATCCGATGACTGACCACCTGTTTTTCCCGATTGAGTTCCAATAGAATACACACGTCGTCCTCGCCTAAAAACGTGAACCACGCAATGTATTTCTTGGATTTAGGAATCAAAAGACCGACCTGGTACTGTTCATTCAAGGTAGGTGATTTCCTATGAGAGGAATACGTCTCATAGGAAAGCTCAATCGGGGGCAACTGCCGGAGTTTAGCCGCAATCAATGATGACATGGAATCGGGGGTCATGATCCTATACCTTCCTTAGGAGGGATGGCTTTATGTTTGTTCGCGGCCAGGGGTGCGGGCCGGGGCCCTAAAATGCCTCCAGGAGGGCCTGCTTTAGGTAATGTTTTTGTTCGGGGTCCAGGCCCGGTTCCAAGCCCGGAGCCGGGCCCTGTTCGGGGTCCTCTGACCGCGGCACCGGGGCCACCTGCTTTAGCTGCTGAAGTTCGTCCAAGATTTCTTGGTATTTTTTCTCATGGAGTTGATGGCGGTTCACGCGTTTCGGCGTGGTAAACGCGGACTGAACGTATCGGTAAAAATGGTGTGCCAACAGTACGATGCCGACATATACCAACAGTTGTACCAAGAGATTCATCGGGCATATATCTTGATGGGCAGTTACTCGGCCGTGGGTTCAAACGCCTGGAACCATTCAACCCTTCTTGACAGGACCCGGAGGGGCCTTGACCGGGTCCTTGGCCGGGTCCTTGGCCGGGTCCTTGGACACCGATTTAGAAAAAAGATGGGCCTTCAATCTCGCCAAGGTATTGTACTCATCAATGCGTCTATTGGACATTTCTGCCCAGTGTATAAACGTTCCAAAATATTTGATCAAGAAAGACAGCACGGTGGTGGAAGTACTGATGATCAATGAGACGGGAATCGCCCCCCCGCTTGCTCGCCAAGAGCGCCGAAGGCGCACGGTGTGTCGCATACGATTTTGTCGGCCGCCGCTGCTCTGATGCCGCCGTGTACGATTCATGTCTACAATACGGCTAGATTTTCCGTTTGCACTGGTCTAATGCACGAAAAAGACTTAAACCTTTGCCGGGATCATAACGTAACCAGTACCAAGAATAACATGCCTACCCTCTTGATCGTGGATCGCACGGGCACGGTGAAGCCGTTGGCTACCAAGACCTACGAAGAGGACATATTGTACAAGAAGGCGGGATTCAAGACACCCACCGATTTCGCGTTGCATCATGTATTCAGTATGGGATCCTATAGAATTCATTTGTACGGCAAGACCAAGGGCAAGGCAGGACAAGAAAACAAGTACGATTTCCCGCCCCCGGTGGACAATGTCCTCTTTTTCGGCAGCTGTTTGTTGGTGAACAAGCGCGAGGGGGGCGAGGTGACCGATTTGCCGTTGAAAGATTGGAAGGCCATCTATGAGAAATTGTTCGGGGGGTTTGAGGATTTGACGGCGGCCGACGAAGGGGAGGCGGGGGAATCGGAGACCGAGGAGGAGAAACGTATCATGGCGGACCCCCATACCAAATTCACCAAGCAGGGATATGTGAAGGACGATTTCATTGTGGACGACGAGGACGACGAGGACGATGACGAAGAGGAGGAGTCGGCCAGCTTTAGCGACGATTCCGACGACCGGCCACGGCCCAAAAAGAAGGCGGCCCCGAAGACCAAGAAAGCGCCGGTAACCCGGTCCAAGAAGGCGGGAGGACCGGCCTCGGTCTCGGCCGCACCCAAGAAAGCCGCCGCCGCTACCGCGAGAAGGGCTCGGAAGGAACCAACGATGGTGAGCGAAGAGCCGAATGCCACCCCGGTACTGCAGGACGAATTGGCGGAGGAGGAGTATTTTGCTTGACGCCTTTGCCGGTGTGGCAAAGGTGGACGAGGCGACCTGGCCAAGAAAATTGATCCGGAGGGTGAAGAACACGAAAACGGTGGACAAGATCCTAGACACCCTTGAACAACGTTCACCGGTACAGAGCATGTTGTCAACTTCCGAGAAGAAGGGAACCTGGGTATTTTCGTATACGCGGGCGAACCGATATACGTGTCATTACGATGTCCCCACGTGGACATTTGTGCCCGAGGACCCCCTTCCTGCGGGGGAGCGCCGTTCTCCGTCCTGTGAGCAACAAAAAATTGATTCGTCGGCCGCGTCCACGACGACGGTGTCTAAAAGTGCATAAAATCCTCCTGCGTTGTATTGATAACCCCCTCATTGAACCATACGCACCATGCATTATCATATTGCCGACCCCGACACATTCCGCACCAACATACGGGCAAAATTGGTGCAGTTGGTCCTACACCCCGATAAGGGCCCGCAGGGCCCGGAAGGATCGCAGGGCCCGGAAGGCCCGGAAGGACCTAATCCCACGCTCATGGGTAATTTAGAAAAGGGGGTGTATAACTACGCCATTCGCGAGGCGGACCGGCGCAATATTGTGAAAAAATGGGACAACCCGAGTTTTGTGCATATTTACATGGACCGGGTGCGTAGCGTGTACCACAATCTGAAGGAGCCCGAACTGGTGGATAAGTTGTGTACAGGCGAACTGGCCCCCCAACAAGTGGCCTTCATGAGTCATCACGAGATGAACCCGGGCAAGTGGAAGGAGATTATTGAGCGCAAGATGATGCGGGACGCGTCCAAGCTGAATTCCAACATCCAGGCGAGTACCGACATGTACACATGCAGCCGGTGCAAATCCAAAAAGACCATTTATTACGAGATGGCGACGCGGTCGGCGGATGAGCAAATGACCATCTTCATTACGTGCCTGGATTGCGGCAAGAATTGGAAGCGGTAGACGTCTCCTGAACGACATGTATAGGATCAGATACGTGTCGTTTTTTTTGATTCCGTACACTGTTAGGTAAAAACCACCACAAGAACGTGTAGAATCCCTCTGTACCCACACCACCAACCAAGGTATAGGATCATATACATTCGTTGGTTAGGACGGCTCATTCGTGGTTCACCTCGGGGGCCTTGGCCCCCGCCAGTCGTGGTGGCACCGGCGGCGGTCGGTACTTCTCCAGCCCACCCCCCAAAGGAGGACCCTGAGGGAATTGCCCCGGACCGGGGGGATTGAACAGCATGTCCAAGTAGCTGGCGTGCCAGAAGAGCGGGATGGCGTGGCCCACATCGCGGTAGAAGTATTCCATGACCCGCAGCACCCCGGTCGTTACGTCGCTGAATAAATTGAGGAGATCGCCCACGATGTCGCACGAATAGCATTTGTTCAGGATAAAATCGGGGAAATGTATGAATTCGTATCCGGTGTACCGGTAGCACATATGGCTCATTTTAGCTAAAATACCGTCCTCTTTAATGTACCCTTGGTCCACATCGGGGTAGCCTTTGACGCCGAAAAGAAACAGATACATGGGGTTGACGTCTACGGTGCCAAACGTGAAAATGCGTATAATCATGATGGGCAACCAAATAAATACCATGACCAAGAGGTAGATGAAGACGTCCACGAGGTACCATAGCAGGCAGGTTGGCAGGTTCTCTGACCAGGTCAAGCCACACCGGGTAATGTCCGAAAAGAGCAGTATCAAATCGTAAAACGTGAGCGAAAGGTCATAGATGATTTCTATGAAAACGTCCAATCCGGCCAAGATGAGCCAGATGGAGCCTTCGGCAAATGCCAAGATGTGTTCGGGCAACGTGATCAAGATGTAGACAACCAACCACAACATTTCCAAGAGAATATTCAAGAACGCGCTGAAATCGCCCAGGGAGGCCATGCCTTCGGTGAACCCTTCTTGACCCGCGGCCGCTGCGCTGTCGTAGGGGGCGGCGTGGGCCGCCATCTTGCACCGCGGCGCATCCGGCAGGAAATGGCAATCGTCCTCGTCGCTTTTACTGCGAAACATGGCAAAGTTTTCTTGGACCGGCAAGTAGTCCATCTTGGTAGGCGGCGGAGGCGGCGGGGTAGCTGTCGCGGTCGCCACGGCCGCCGCCTCCTGCTCTTTTTTCTGGTCCCGGTCCCGAAAGACATGATACACCAAGATGGTTAAAATGACCAACGCGAACCCAATTCCGAGACCTTTTTCTAGGGGTTTCATGGGAACAGTTACTATACTATGATGATATGTAGTTGGTTGATCCTATACATCATCTGGACATTCGGCCACGGTCATGGCCATGGTCACCGCACCTATTCTACGAGGAAGCCTCAGCCGACGGCAGCGACCCCTTGATGGAATCCAGATTCTTCTTGACGTCGGAGACCAAGTGGTCCATGTTGGCCATGGAACCCTCTAAAGACCCCACATTCTTCATGAGTTCGTCTTGGATTTTGACCAGCTCGCCGTACTTTTTGCGGATAAAGTCAAACTCCTGCTTGCGGTCCTTGTATTGCTTCTTATTGGGCAGCGGCTTGCCCAGGGGGTTCTCCACGTCCAGGTCCGCCGAGGTCTTAGGTGCTTGTTCGGTGCCCTCGGCGCCGCCTTCGGTGTCGGCCCCGTCGCCCCCGTCGGTCATACCGGCCTGGTCGGTCATACCTTCCTTGTCCTTGCCCTCGGTCCCGACCTCGTCAGACCACGGATTGCGCCGGGTCTGGTAGGTCAACAAATTCGCAAACCCAATTCCCATGACCAAGATGATAATCATGTTCTTGCTAAAAAAAGAGGTCACTAAAGCGACCAAGACGAAGAGCAAAGGGGTAACCAAATTGCCGTGCAAGGCGTGCGTGACCAAGTTGAAAAACGTCACCACCACCACAAAGTACAACACCCAACGATTGTATAGGATCCCCTTTTGGGTGTTTTCCAGCATGGCCGCGCCACCTTTCAAGAAGCTTGGAAATTTCATCGGTTCCTACCTCGGCTTCAATATACATTAACGGGATTTTTTGATGACCTGCCCACCTACTTGGCACCTTCCACTGCCTCGGAACTCTCCGTGTCGGCCTCTTCCGTGTCTGGTTCGGACCCCGAGGTAGAACTCAGTTCTTGGTACATGGTCCGGGCTTCCAGTTCCGCAGCGGCGTAAATCTCCAAGACTTCTTTGACCACATTCTCGCGTTCCACATCACATATCTCAAATTCCACACTGGAAATACTGTTGGACCGCCGTTTGCGAATCTTTTCCAGGAAATCTTCCAGACCGTTGCGTTCTCCCAGCCGGTCACACTGTTCTAAATCCCCCGTGATAAAAAGCCGGGTATTTTCGCCGATGCGCGTCAGAATCAGTTTCATCTGCGACAGGCTGCAATTCTGCATTTCGTCGGCCACAATGCAGCAGTTTTTGAAGGTCCGGCCGCGCATGAAACCCAGGGGGCAAATCTCAATCACCTTGTCTTCTATCAATTGCGCCGTCTCCTTGGGCGTAATGTGGGCGTGCAGAATGTCGTAGAGGGGACGCATCCAGGGCGCCATTTTTTCTTCTAAAGTTCCCGGTAAAAATCCCAGTTCCTCGTCCACACTGACCGACGGACGGGTGAAGATAATCTTATCGTAGGTGCCGGTCAAGAGGCCCCGGATGGCCGATTGCGTGGAAAAGAGGGTCTTGCCCGTGCCCGCCGGCCCCGTAGAAATGACGATTTTCCGGGAGGGGTCGTTCAAATAGGCCGCCAGCTTCTTCTGACTCGGGTTCTTGGGCTTGGTGAATTTTTTCTCAAATTGTTCGCGTTCATTGGCCGACAAATACTGCATATTTTCATATATTTTACGTTGCTGCAACCATGGAGAAGGTTTTGCCGGGTGATCCATCATGTACTCTTTCATAATATCCTTTTCTGTCTGTTTTTTTCCCTTGCGCCCCCGACCACGACCCGCGGTTCGGTTGCCTAGCATACCCAGCTCGGACGTCGGGTCAAACAAATCAAAGACATTAGAAGCATCGTACATGATGGTCGGCGTGAAATACCCCTCCTAAACTGGTATATAGAACCCAGGGGTTTTGCCCCGCGACCTTGATTTGGACGGTCTTTTTATGGGCATCTGTAAGCTTATATCCCTATAAAATATTTCGGGATAGGTGCCGCCGAGAGGCACCCGCCCAAAAAAGCATAAAAATAGCCGGGTTATATTATTTAGCCAACATGTCCGCCTCCCAGTCCAACAACGACTCTGTCGCTCCTTCTAATTTTTCCGTGATTCTGCCCGATGAATTGGGTCCGATGGCCGCCCCTTCCGTTCATTTTGTAGATCGGCCGACCGAGGGGACCCATGTAGCCAACGGAAACGACGCCCCTCTGGGTCCCGAGGAGAAGAAGCCGCGGAGCAGCAGTTTTGGCAAATCGGACGGCGAGGGAAACACCCCTGTCCGCCGCGAACGCGAGGTGGAGCCCCTGCTCCAACCCGACGAGAACCGGTTTGTCATGTTTCCCATCCGTCACGACGACGTCTGGGCGCTGTACCAAAAGTCGGTGGATTCGTTCTGGAAGGCGGAGGACATTGATTTCAGCAAAGACCTGGCGGATTGGAAGAAATTATCGGACGACGAGCAGAATTTCATCAAAATGGTGTTGGCGTTTTTCGCCGCGAGCGACGGGGTCATTGTGGAAAACCTCGCACTGCGTTTCATGGGCGAAATCCAGGCCCCCGAGGTGCGCGCCTTTTACGCCTTTCAAAATTTCATGGAGAACGTGCATTCGCAAACGTACAGCTTGACCATTGACACGTACATTCAGGACCCGGAGGAGAAGATGAAGCTGTTTCATGCCGTGGAGCATTACCCGTGTGTCAAGAAGAAGTCGGACTGGGCCCGGAAATGGATTTCGGACGGCCGCAGTTCGTTCGCCACGCGCTTGCTCGCGTTTGCCATCGTGGAGGGGATTTTTTTCAGTTCCAGTTTTGCGGCCATTTTTTGGATCAAGCGCAAGAACGTGTTGCCGGGGCTGTGTCTGTCCAACGAGTATATTTCGCGCGACGAGGCCCTGCACGTGGAGCATGCCGTGATGCTGTACAAGAAGCTCAAGCGCAAGGTGCCGAAGAAGCGGTTTGTGGAGATCATGACGGAGGCCGTCGCGGTGGAAATAGAATTCATCACGGAATCCATTCCGTGCCGGATGATTGGCATGAGCTCCGACAGCATGATTACGTATATCAAATATTGTTGTGACCGTTTATGCAGCCAAATGGGATACCAAAAGATTTATAATGTGACGAACCCATTTGATTGGATGGAAATGATTTCCGTGGAGAAGAAGACCAATTTCTTTGAACATCGGGTCTCCGAGTACGCTCTTGCCAACAAGAAGATTGAAGGCGACGTCTTTGACCTCAACGCGGACTTTTGAACACGCAACAAAAATTGAATCAACCGTCACCCTTTGAATGTCATGCCAGAGTGTATGCGTCATGACCGACGACGACTGCCCCATATGTCTAGATACGATGACGCCCCCCTTTGCCCTGCGGCAATGCAAACACCGGTTTCACGCCCCGTGTGTCCTGAAATCCATGGACGTATATTTGGCCAACTACGGGACCGAATGGCAGACCGTGCCGTGTCCCATCTGCAAACAACGCATTTCTTACCACTGCATATTGGAAGACTGCATCCGAAAATGCCACGTGGACGACGTGAAGCAAATTGTCCATCCCCGTAATTTATTCACCGAGTGCCACCTGGGTCATTCGTTGGTCCATATTGCTGCCGCCGCGGGAAAACTGGAGACGGTCCAGTACCTCGTCCAACAAGGCCTGCCTCCGGATACCTTCAATACCTTTGGTCTGACCCCCGCCTACCTCGCCGCCGTGGGAGGACACACCAAGGTGGTCCAATACCTCGTGGAAAATCACCGGGCAAATATCCACTGCGAATCCATGTTCGGCGCCACGATGCTGAACGCCGCCATAGAATATCGTCATCATGACATGGTAGAGTATTTGAAACAGAAAGGCGCCCGATTGGGTAGTGACAACAAGGTGGATTTCAAACACATAGAGACCAATTCCTTGTTGGTCAAAGCAATCCAACGACTGCTGTAGTGCCACTGCGGCAGCGGTGTCGTAAAAAAGGACATTTTTTACGAAACGTTTGGGAACTGAGAGGTTCGAACTCTCGCGCACAACGTGCAGTGGGTCTTAAGTCCACCTCCTTAGACCACTCGGACAAGTTCCCTCATATGTACAACGTACCAAGTCCTTGCCCTCATTGGGAATTGAACCCAAGACCTCTTCCTTACTAGAGAAGTGCTCTACCGCTAAGCTATAAGGGCGTTAGGAAGGGGGACACCGCCCCCACCCCCACTCTTATGAAGGGAGACTGCTTTATATGGCTTTTCTACGGTGTCTATCGTAGGTAGCCATGAACCAGCAAAGGACAAGTTTCATGTCCGGGTCTCTCTCGTTTTACCTTGAAGATTGTATAAGGATCTTGCATTGTAAAAATATCGCCAAAATATAAGAACGGGGCCAATAAGAATGGGGCCACCTCGTAAATACACCCGGAAAACCCGCGCATTTTCCGTATGGGAAGTCCAGTCGCCCATGGAAGCGTCGCCCATGGTGTCCAAGCGTCGCCCTCGGCGGCGGACCCAAAAGAAAAAAATTGAAATTTTTCCGGTTTCGGTATCTAAACCGGCACCCACCGTTCTCACACCGAAACCTACCGTTCCTATACCCGCATCAACCAAAACGATGACCTCAAAGAAGACCCAATACCTTCAATGGATGGATGATTTAGCTTACCTGATGCGCCGGCGCAAGGACCCCATGCGGGCCCGCGCCTACCTGCAAGCCAAGGAAACCATAGAAGCCCTGCCCGATGCCGCCGTCACGGGGCCGGAGGCGCTCAAGGGCCGCCCCGGCATCGGTCCGGCCATTTACGAGAAACTGGTCACCTTGACCGCTACCGGCACCTTGCCCCTCTTGGAGGAGGGGGCGGACGACCTCCGCACCAAGCGCGCCATGGAGGTCTTTACCCAAATTTACGGCGTGGGCGAGAAAAAGGCCGAGGAACTGGTCGCCCAAAAGGGCGTGACCACCCTAGAAGAATTGACCGCGCGCCAGTACGAACTCCTCAACGACAAGCAGCAAATCGGGCTCCGGTACTACCGCGACATCTTGGAGCGCATCCCCCGCGACGAAATTGACGCCTATTACCGCGTGTTTCGGGCGGCTGCTTCCACTGCATGCAAGGATGTGGCCCTGGAAATCGTCGGCAGCTACCGCCGCGGGGCCGGCGACTCGGGCGACATTGACGTCATCCTGACCGCCACGGACCCCGCGCATTTCAAGACCTTCATTGACACCATGAAGGCGCAGAAAATCATAGAGGAGGTGCTGTCGTGCGGCAACTCCAAATGCCTGGTCATTGGCCGCCTCAGCCCCGCGCACAAGGCCCGGCGGGTAGATTTCCTCTATACGCCTCCGCAGGAATACCCGTTTGCGGTGCTGTATTTTACGGGCAGCAAGGGCTTCAACACGACCATGCGGGAACACGCCTTGTCACGATCCTATACACTCAATGAGCATGGTCTGTCGGTCATGGAGGGACGCAAAAAGGGGGCCTTGGTGTCGGAGACTTTCGCCGACGAAGCCGCCATCTTTGCCTTTCTCGGACTGGCCTACAAGACGCCGGCCGAACGCACGGGCGGGGACGCCGTCGTTCCTGCGGCCGCGACAGCGACAGCGACAGCAGCGGCAGAAGCGCCAGCCCCCGTCACCAAGAAGCGCGTGACCCGGAAAAAGCCCCCTGCGCCTACGGTAGCGGTGGCTGCGATCCCTTCTCCTGTGGTCCCTGCACCTACGAACGATTTAATCGTGTCCCCCGTCCAGAGCTCGCCCGCACCTGTCCCTTCACCTACGGTGGTCCCTGCCCCTGCCCCTTCACCTACGGTGGTCCCAGCCCCCGTGGCCATGGATCACATACATCAATTTCAACGGGACGGCACCCGGGCCCTGGCACCCTTGTCCGAGCCCCAACTGGCGGCGATGATTGAGGCGGCGAACCACGCGTTCCATACGGTGGGCGCACCGGTCATGACGGACGCGGAATACGACATCTTGACCCGGTACACCGAGGAGCGGTTCCCCACCAGTCAGGCGCTGCAAGCCGTGGGCGCTGTCCCGGTGGCCAAGAACAAGGTCCGGCTGCCTTACGAGATGGCGTCCATGGACAAGATCAAGCCCGACACGGCGGCCCTGGTCCAGTGGAAGGCCAAGTACCGCGGTCCCTACGTCCTGTCGTCCAAGTTGGACGGCGTGTCGGGGATGTACACGGTGGACGAGGCCGGCGCGGCCCGTCTCTATACCCGCGGCGACGGCAAAGTGGGGCAAGACATTACGTATTTGATTCCCTACTTGCGGTTGCCCAAAGGGACTCCCAGCTTCGCTACTGGCATCTCTCCCAACTTCGCTACTGGCGTAGCCATGCGCGGCGAATTCGTCTTCAAAAAGGCCGTCTTCGCCACCAAGTACGCCAGCACGTACGCCAATGCCCGGAACCTCGTGGCCGGTCTCGTCAACGGCAAGACGGTGGACGACCGCATCCGCGACCTGGATTTCGTCGTCTACGAGGTCATCCAGCCGGCCAATTTGACCCCCTCCCAACAGATGTCTTGGATCCGAGACCACGGGTTCCTCACCGTCACGAACCGCACGGTCCCCCCCGACCAACTCACCAACGACTACTTGTCGGACGTGCTGCGGGACGCCCGGTCCAACGACGTCTACGACATTGACGGCATCATCGTGTCCGACGACCGCGTCTACCCCCGGACCTCGGGCAACCCCGACCACAGTTTCGCCTTCAAGATGGTACTGTCGGACCAAGCGGCGGAGACCCACGTGGTCAACGTGGAATGGGCCGCGTCCAAGGACGGGTTCCTGAAACCGACCGTCCACGTGGAGCCGGTGACCGTGGGCGGCGTCACGATACGCAAGGCGACCGGGTTCAACGCCGAATTCATTGAGAAGCATCGGCTGGGAGTGGGCGCCATCGTGCGCATCATTCGGTCGGGCGACGTCATTCCGTACATTCAGGCCGTGGTCGCGCCGGCCACCCAGGCCCAGATGCCCACGGTGCCCTACGTGTGGAACAAGACCCACGTGGACATTCTGCTGGAACACGCCGACGACGACCCCGCCGTGCGCAAGAAGCGCATCGTGGCGTTTTTCCGCACCCTGGACGTGGACGGCCTCCGCGAGGGCAACGTCCAAAAACTGCTGCAGGCGGGCTACGATACCATCTGCAAAATCGTGAAGATGTCCGCGGCCGACATGTTGAAGGTGGAAGGGTTCCAGCAAAAGACCGCGGACAAGCTGGTGACCGGCATCCGCCAGGCCGTGGCCCGCGCACCCTTGCCCTCACTCATGGTGGCCTCCGGCAAAATGGGCCGTGGTCTAGGCGAGAAGAAACTGGAAACCGTGTTTGAGGCCTACCCGACGTGGTGGGAGTCCGAGGAGCGCAACGTGGACCGCCTGGCGGCCATCAAAGGCATGTCGCGCACGGCGGCCGAGGAACTGGTGGCGCATCTGCCGGCCTTTACCGCATTCTTGGAAGAGTGCGGGATTACGGCGCTTGACCGGACCACGGCTCCTTCCGGACCCGTGGCTCCTACCATGCAGCCGCTGCCTACGGCCACTGCCCCTACGGCCACCGCCATAGGCCCGGAAGGAGCCGCAGCCCTGGCGGGCAAGACGCTCGTGATGACGGGCATCCGCAGCAAGGAGCTGGAAACCGCTCTGAAACCCCTCGGCGTGAAATTCGGCGCCGCGGTCAGTAAAAACACGTTCGCGGTGATTACAGGCACCAAGCCGGAGGACGGCGCCAAGCTGACGGGCAAGATGAAGGACGCCCAGACCCACGGTATCCCCATCTATACCCTGGCCGAATTCCAAACAAAATACCAAATCAATGTATAGGATCCCACCCACCCCGTACCTTCCGTCCCTCCCGTACCTCCCGTACCTTGACACATGGCGTCTAAGAAAGCACACTCAAGAACGGTAGAATCAGCCCTTATAATGATGCTGTATATCTTCAACACCACGTACGTGTATGTGGTGATGGGGATCATTTCCCTGATCTTGGTCCTCTGGGGTTTCATGTTCCAAGAAGGCATGGCGAATTCCCTGTATAACAATCCCCCCATTCATGTTACGCGCGACCCCCATCCCAGCCCGTTCCCCACACAAATTATTCGTACATCTTCCACAAAGATGACGGATAGACCGAAGCGGCCCCGGGAATGGAGACCTTAAAATGGGGGAATTAAAAAAGAGACGTGATAAGTAAAAAATCCTGGCCAGGTTGGCCAGGATTTTTTGTGTTTTTTATGGGGTTTTGTCATGGACGCTTACATCCAGTCCAGTTCGCCGCGTTCCATCTGTTGGACAGTTTGCAGGTACTTGACCTTGGCCGCCGCCGCCAACTTCTCGGCCTGCTTGGACTCTTGCTGGCGCGACGACTCAATGGCCTGCCGCATGCGCTTGGGCAAGTTCTCCGTCTTGGCGTACGCACGCTGGCCGCGGCCGCCGGAAGCCACGCCGCCGTGACCGAGGCTACGGTCCAGGCAGGCATCAGCGGCCAATGAAACCATGGTGGGGGCAGAGGACATTGTTCTGGGTTCTTGATAGTGTGTTGACACGTGAGATGCCACGGAATTTACCCCGAAAACCGGCATTTCAATTTTACAAGGAACCTCAGGTTCCTTGTGCGAACCTCCTTACATACCATGCCACCTCCCTACGGTCGGCGGCATATAAGTTGCTGCTGGAGCCGGACATGGACCCGTTCCATACATGGACCTATTTGGGTTAAATGCCGCCTTCTGCTGGGGCCGGACATGGATCCGTTCCATACATGGACCTATTCGGAGTAAATGCCGCCTTCTGCTGGATCCGCACTACAATGATCCTATACATCCTGTTGGGAATGATGGCTCGTCGGATCTGGATTGACCCCCTCCCCAACGAGGTGTATAGGATCCTGGGGGGTGGGGGTTAGGGTTTTGACTGGGGTAGGGTTTTATCGGGTTGGGCAGGGATTACACATGCCCCACAAATTTGGCCGCCGGGGCCCAGTGCAGCATGTCGGGGGGAGAGGTCTGGGTTCCTTGGGTCGCGATTTCCCAAGGAAATAGGTCGTTGCCGTAGACGTCTTGGAGCAGGCACCATTCAAACATGCCCCCGTAGTAAATAAACACTTGGGTAAACCCCAATTTGGTCAACTGGGTGAACTTCCGGTCCACGCTGTCGTCCACGTTGTTTTTGCCGTAGATGACCAAGATATAGTCGTCCAGGTTACGGTTCAGGTCCCCGATGACCTCATTGACCCACGCTTCTTCCATCTGGCAAGGGACCGTGCCGGGGATCAAATACATCTGTTCATGGGTGGGCAAGGTGTTGATAAGCCAGAACCGCGAGGCGGCGAGGTCGCCTTTTCGGTTGTGTTTCATGATCCACCGGACGTCGTCAAACCCCACTTTATGATGCCCGGCCCGGGTCTGTGCAGTGATTTTGTCGTGCATAAGATGCGTCGTCCCTTTAGCCTGATTCAGGGGCGGTAAAAACGAGGAATGTTGGACCAAGGTTCGTTCCGTGTCGTTGACACCGCCTCCCGGCCTACCTGTATGCGTGAATCGTGCGAGCAATTGTAACATTTTGTATGCTGTATATCTATAGAAATGAACATGGGGGCACGGTTTATACGTATTCTATGGTGGATATTGGCATTGGCGGTCATTGTGGGGATCATTGCGTATGTTCAGTCGGGTGCCAAGTGCCGGGCCCGTGGCCCGGTTAGCGCCGAGGGATTAGACAATGGGCCAACGCCGACGTCGGCTCCTACATCGGGTCCTACATCGGGTCCTACATCGGGTCCTACAGCAGCAACGTTTGGGTCTACGCCCTCTGCTGCAACGTCGGCACCCGTTTCGGCCACCCCTGCTGCTGCCGTTATATCCAAGCCCACTAGCAGAACTAGCAGCAGCATATTTCAGAACATGATGAGGCTCCAACCGGCCGCGGTTTCGCCCATCATCGCGACCTACACGACTCCCACTGCTACCGCAACCGCGACGCCGACCCCTTCTGCCGCAACCGCCTCCGCCACCTATACCCCGACGCCGTTGCCGTCAACCCCCACGCCAACGGCCTCGGCAATCAAGGCGGACGTGGGCGGCTACATTCAGACGGCACTGGACGCCGTCGCCGCCGGAAACCTGGCCCTCGTCCTGAGCAGCGTGCAATCCGCCATCAAGGAACAAACCGCTCTGGGCAACGACGCGGTCGTGCAGCTCTTGAACGTCGCCCTCGCCAATTTCAACCAGTACCAAGCCCAACGCGTCATCGCCCAGTGGAACCAAGGCAAAATCTTCCTCCAGGCCGCGCAAATCATCTTGTCGTGTCTGACCTCCCATGCGTCGTACGATTACGGGAGCAACATTCAGAGTGCATGCCAGGCGCTGAACCCCCCCGCGCCTCAAAAAGACACGCAAACCGCCATGAAGTACCTGAACAACGCGGCCAGCGTGCAAGCGGCCAACGGCAACCTGTACGCCTCCGGATTCCTCAAACAGGCGGTGTCCTTTTTACAATTGCAAAACCAAAACGTCAATGTTGGCAGCATGACCCCGGTGCAGGCCGCGCTGTACGAAATTGCGAGCGCTTTAGCTAATTTGAATGCCGCCAGTGCCATCAATATTAGCGGTTCCAGTACCCTGAATGTTCCCAATGTCAGTATAGGATCTTCAGAAACCGGTACGGCTGAGGCAGCCACGACGGAGGCCGGGACCGCGACTGGGGCTGCCTCCTCTTGGTGGAATTGGAGCACGTTGAAACAACAGTACCCGTTGCATGTCCCGCAAGTGATACAAAACTTTTTGGATGCCCGCGCCATGTTCAACAGTTCGGAGCAATCCATCACCACCTATTTAACGGAAAAAGGCGGGTACGACGGCTTGATTCAACAAATACACCAGGTTTCCAACGAAATGAACAGCCTATAATTTCACGTGGTATCCTATAGAATTGTACCATGAAGATGATGATATATGTGGTGCTCTTGGTACTCTTGGTAATGATCCTGGGGATCAGTGTCGCCATGATGGGAGGTACCAAGGAAGGATTGGATACAGGAACGCCCGTGGCTACGACCACACCGATGGGAACGCCAGTGGCCATGACTACGACCCCGACTTCCAATGGGATTATCGCTTCGCAGTCGCCTACATCTTCATCGGTGGGTAATCTGGTCAATCAACTGTCGGGTTCGGCGGCTCCTTCTGTCACTCCTGCCGTAACTTATTCTGCCACTTATGCCGCCACTGCACAGGCCACGAACACTCCCTTCGCTACCGCGAATGCTACTGCATCGGCTACGACCACTCCCTTTGCTACTGTTACTCCCTTTGCTACCGCTAATGCTACTGCTACTCCGTTATCTACTGTTACTCCTCTAGCGACGCTAAAAGCGACGCCTTCTGCTACGCCTGCTGCCGCGACCAAGGCGATGGCTACCTTTTTCACAGTGGACCCCAACGGCTACATCCGTCTGGCCCTGTCGTCACTGGATGGGTCAACGGGACAACCCGCCTCGGCCATGAATTACACCAATTTAGCCATCAACATGCAGACTCAGCTGGGCAATTACGGCGCGGTCGCGATGCTCCAAGCGTCCAATCAATACGTGCAGGCCATGGTGAACCCTCTGTTGAACAATTTCGGTATTCCAAATTCGGCGTTGGAACGAGCATCGGTACAATGGTTGGTGGGAACCTTGTTGGTCCTCTTGATGAAAGTCAACGGTGCGGACGCCCAGGGCCGGGCCCAACCCGATATTCAACAATCCCTGGTGGCGCTCAATACTTCGCCGCCGGATATTCAGGGAGCCAGTGCGGCCCTCAACCGCGCCGTCAACGCCAACGTGGCTTCTGGAAACGTCCAGGCCGTGTCCCTCTTGCAGACCATACAGAAAACCCTCATCAATTACAGCAACCCGGTGATGAAACAGATGCCGCTTACACCGCTGCAACTCGTGTTGGCCGATTATCCCCAACTTCTGATAAAGCTGAATGGCATGTCTTCGCCCCAAGATTATAGCGAGTTTTGGGGTGTTTTCCGAGGCCAGCCGGGTCAAGTCCCACAAGGCCCACAAGTCCCGCAAGGTCCGCAAGGCCCGCAAGGTCCACAAGGTCCACAAGGTCCGCAAGGCCCACAAGGTCCACAGGGCCCGCAAGGCCCTGCCGCGGGACCAGGTTCAAACGGTGGTTCGCGCGACCAGGGCCATGGCCAGGGCCAGGCGGGGGGATCCTATACTTACTCTGGTCATGGTTCTTATGGTCAGGGTGCTTATGGTCATGGTTCTTACGGGTCCAACTGGTACAATGGAGCGGGAGGGCATGGCATGGGCCAGGGCCATGGTCAGGGCCAGGGTCAGACCGAACTGAATGTCCCCGACCCCGTCCAGCAATTTCTGTTTTCCCGAGTAGCTTTGGACGGGGCCATCAACGACATGGTCAACTATCTGAGCGGCCAGGGGAATTACGCACCCTTGATCACCAAGATGCAACAGGCCCAGAAGGACCTGAATGCCATGTAACTTATATAAGGCGATCGACAGACATTATCCGTAGTGATGACGGAATCCCGGCCCAAGATTATTGGTCATGGTTCCTACGGACATATTTATTACCCCGCCCTGTTGTGGGAACCCGAGGATGTCGCCGAGGAAGAGCCCGGGGACATACGACCGAACCAAGTAGCCAAATTGATGCGTGAAAAGGAGGCCACCAAAGAAATGGCCAAATACCGGATATTTCAGCGCGCCGACCCCGACGCCCAGTTTCATTTAGGGAATTTGCGGATGGCGCGTCCATCGCCCCAGAACGCGGCCGTTTTGTCTTCGATGTCTGACGGAAAACGCATTGTCCGAGACCTGGACAATTACCGGATGATTCTCATGGATTACGGCGGCATGACCGCCAGAGATTACGCCAACAAATGCCGTGCTTACGCCGTAGCCGGCGCCTACAATTCCGCTTTCAAACGCGACGTATTCGCCTTTTGGAAGGACACCCGCCGTCTGGTGCACGGACTGCAGGCGATGGCGCATCACGGCGTGGTACATCACGACATCAAACCCTCCAACCTGATGTATGATGTCTCTGGAAAACGGCTCAACCTCATTGATTTCGGTCTGGTGAATCATAGAGACCACATCTGCAAACGGGCCCAGCAAGGCAACTACCATCTGGGGATTTTTTACTACAACATGCCTCCTGAACTCTATTTCTACGACCGCACGCGGTTTAAACACTGGCACCGGGCCTCGCCCTCGGACCGCGAGGGCCTACTGAGCGAGGTCTTGCAATCGTGGCAAGTTGCTCGGGTAGCACCCACGTCTACGGCGCCGACCGCAACCGACCTGGATACCCCCTACGACGAAGTGGAATACAG
>Ga0214921_10003906_pt1 | contig 22469 bp, 16 predicted proteins | sample LL1505_MetaG_FD_177992 | JGI IMG/M metagenome (GOLD analysis project Ga0214921, IMG submission 177992) | Freshwater microbial communities from Lake Lanier, Atlanta, Georgia, United States - LL-1505 | ecosystem: Environmental > Aquatic > Freshwater > Lake | place: USA: Georgia | collected... | reverse complement strand
TTTTTTATTAAAATTACAAACAATTTTTTTTATTAAAATTACAAGCAATTTTTTTTATTAAAATTACAAGCAATTTTTTTTATTAAAATTACAAGCAATTTTTTTTTATTAAAATTACAAGCAATTTTTTTTTATTAAAATTACAAGCAATTTTTTTTATTAAAATTACAATCAATTTTTTTTATTAAAATTACAAGCAATTTTTTTTATTAAAATTACAAGCAATTTTTTTTATTAAAATTACAAGCAATTTTTTTTTATTAAAATTACAAGCAATTTTTTTTTATTAAAATTACAAGCAAAAAGTTTAAAATAATAAAATATTAATATATATTATCATAATATTCTATTATTAATTTTAACCACATATTAAATTCACTATAATAATCTTTTGATTCAACATTAAATTTAGGAATATTATCTATTTCTTGAAATAAAGAATAAACTCTATTAACTGATTTTGAAATATAATTTATTTTCTTATCCAAGCAAAGTTTTATTTCATCTGCATCAACTATTGTATCATATACTTCTTGTAATCTCTCAATAACTACAGTAGGTAGCCCACGAAAGCTTTGTACAGCCATATTAAATTTTTATATAATTTAAATAAATTTATCATAAACTATAATTTTTTCATTTTTTTACAAAATAACTTATTTCATCTTATTTTTAAATTTTTCCCAAGAATTTTGACGCCTGTTAAGAATTTCACTGTTCTCATCATTCTTCAAAAAAAATTTTTCAACTTTCATTTTTTTCTTAATTGGTTTTTCATTTTCTAAATTACATTTAATCGGAGATTCAACAATTGGTAAATATCCACAACGCAATGTTTCTGCTGATACAACCAAATCACCATCTTCTGGTGTTTGACCTAGAAAAATTTTGGTTTTCTCAGGGGTTGTAAAAATAGACATTGTTTGATTTTATAATTTATATTATACAAACTATAAAAAAATAATATTTCAATTTTTATTTAATATGAGTAAATATTATATAAATATTAATTAAATTATAAAGTTGTATTATATCATATTTTTTTGAAAGTAAATAGGATAAATATTCTCTATATTATTTACAAACTAAATAAGATTAGAATATGAATATTCTAATAAATTAATTATAACTTTAATAACAAATAAAAACTCTTATTTCCATAATTTATCCGGCTGGTAATCAGGAAATTTCTTCTTGAAAGTATCAATTGCAAGATCAATAATAGCAGCTTTATGTTGATCGTAGTAATCATACTCAGAATCACCGTCTAATGGATTTTTAGCTTCAATATTCCATGACACAGTACACCTACGATAATTCTTACCAAACGTAACAAATGCTACATAAGTATGTGTAGTATCAGAATGCTTGAACTTCAAGGTGCTTGGAAGCTCATTGTCATAAATACTTACATCGACGACAAACCCAACTTGAGAACTTTGAGATACTACTTCTTGAGCAACTGCAGTAAAGTTTTGGGATGCCATAATTTTTCCCAAAGCAATCTGGTTTTTAATTTATATTTAAATATAAAACTTATATACAAAAAATATATCAATTTTTTTAAATAAATATTGAATTAATCATGATTTAAACAGATATCTATGTTTAAATTAATGTCATTTGGTAACATCAATAAAATATTAGATAAAACATATCAGTTAGTTCATAATAAAAAAAATATAAATAGTCATGAACTTGTATTAATTAAAAATGAAATTATTAAAGAATTATCTAATCCAGATATAATTGATGAAATTTTTAATAGATTAGTTACACCAACTTTTACTTTTAAAAATGAAATATGTTTTGATAATGGTATTAACTGTTTCAGAGAATTTGAACAATCTTATCCTGGAATTAAAATTCCAGCTAAATATAAAAAATTAAGTGATCATTTTGATAAATTAGAAAAATTACCACAACCAGCCCAGAGATCTAAAGAATGGTATGATTATCGTTATAATCGTATTACGGCATCCGATGCTGCTGCTGCAATTGATTTGAATCCTTATGAACCAGTTGAATCATTTATTCTTAAGAAATGTGATCCTAATTTCCCCTTTAGAGATAATGCTACTGTATTTCATGGTAAAAAGTATGAACCAACTGCAACAATGATTTATGAACACATTTATAATACACGTGTATTTGAGTTTGGTGCTTTACCATCTGAAAAATATAAATTTCTTGGTGCATCTCCAGATGGTATTAGTTCAAGATATACATTAGATAATAAATTTTCAGAAAGATTAGGAACAATGTTAGAAATTAAATGTCCTGTAACAAGAGATATTCATACATCTGGTAATACTGTTGGTGATATTTGTCCATTTTATTATTATTGTCAAGTTCAACAACAATTAATTTGTTGTGAATTAGATGTTTGTGATTTCTGGCAGTGTAAATTAACTGAATATAATAATCGTGCAGAATATTTAGCAGATGACTGTAAAGCTTGTGTATGTACTATAGGAAATAAAGCAGAAGTTATTAATGTAGATGATAGACTTAAAAAAGGAATCATTTTAGAATTTTATCCTAAAAACTTTATACCTGAATTTGAAGGTGATTTAGCTGAATGGAAAAGCAAATATATTATTCCAAAAAGATTAGATATGGATACTGATCAATATAATACATGGACTATTAAAACTTTAGATGAGTATAAAGATACTTATCCAGATATAAGTAAAGACTATTATTTTTATCGTATTATTTATTGGAAACTAGACATGTCACATAATGTAGCTATTCCCAGAGATGATAAATTTTTTGGAGATATTTTGCCTATTTTAGAAGAAACATGGAATAAAATTGTTTATTATAGGAAAAATCAAGATAAATTAGAAGATTTGAAAAAAATAGTAGAGAAAAGGAAAAAATATATTAAAATGAATCTAACATATACTATTCACAATGATTCAATTATTAAAAATAAAGCATTAATTTTACAATCAAAATTTGATTGTAAAACTCTGTTTATTGCACCAGTTGTTAAGAAAAATAATTACTATAAAAATAATTATGTTAAAAAAGTAACAGTTCCTGATTGTGAATCAGATAATGATGATTTTAAAGACAATTATAATTGTGAATTTATAGATCTTTAGATAATTGTTCTTTTAATTTTATATATTTTCTTTTATACTCTCGATATTTTGTATAATAATGTGATATTAATAAATATTTTTCATTATGTTTTTTATTGCATTTATATACTAATTTTTTTGATTCATTTTTTTTGTCTGATAAATAATTTTCTGAATCAATAGGAAATTCACAAGAATTAATGTTACCTGATATTTTAATATCATCTTTCAAATTATTTTTATTAATGAATGAACTAGGATTTGTAATATCTATCCCATTAAAATATTTAATATCAATTTCTTCTTTATCAGCAAAATATCTATATATAAAAACAACACTATTATTATTTATCATTTCTAAATATTTAGATTCATAATCTTTGCTATCATCATTTAATATAAAAGGTTTATTTAATTCATCATAAATTACAGATACATAATGTTTTGGAGCATTTATATGAATTGATAATGAATTTAGTTTATATATTCTATTTCTAATATGTAAAAATTCATTTGGTTTTATAATAGTTGTATTTTTATAACGTTCAGTATTTTTTTTATCTATTAAATTAAGTCTACCAAGACTTATAATTATATATTTATTACAATCATTTAGAAAAGGTATATTTTGAATCTTATTTATTAATACTTTTGTATCTCTTTCTGATTTTCCAAAGACAAATGAACATTTTTCTGTTGGAAAATCTTCAGTATTATTATCAATTGAAAAATAATTATTAATTAATTCTTGTAAATTATCATATTTTTTTCCATGCATCTCTAATGATAGATTTTTAAAATATGAAGAAGTAGGTTGTCCAACTCTTATTAATATTTCATTTTTTCCTCCACTATTTATACAAGTACCCATTTTTATTATGTTAAATTCATATAATCTAGATAATCTATTATTAATATTTAATTTATATTGTGATTTATCAAACATATATTCTAATTTTTCAAATAAATAATTTAAATATTCAGAACAATCATGTTGATCGCCTCTAGACATGTCATTATGTTTATGATAAAATTCATATATTAATATTTCTCTTAAAGATTTTATTTCTTCATTATATGTTATAAAAATATTTTTTAAATCAATTGGTTGATTTTTATTATATTTCATTAATGTGAAAAGTGTTTTCAATGCTAAAGTAAATAAATTACAGTCTTTTACATTTAATTTTAGAAAATAATTACGGAATAATTCCATAGAATTTAATAATTGTAATGCAGCATTAAAAAAACAAGTATTTCCATTATTTTTTAAACCAATGAATTCAGTATATGGTACTGGTAATGCTTTTCTACAATTATCAATTGGAATATTTGGTGGTATAGATGGATCAATTTGTTTATCATTAAAAAAAGTACTACTATCAATAATATTCATTATTATATTATATATTTTTATAAGTAAAATTTTTTAATTTTAAATATTTATTTTTATAATTTAAATATTTATTATAATATAAATCATCTTTATATTGTAAATATTTTATACTATATTTAGTACATTTATTTTTTTTGATTAAAGTATTTGAAATTATATTAGGTATTGTAGTTTCAGATTTACTAACATTTTCTGGAGCAGATGTAATCAAAGAAAAATCAATATCTTTTAATTTATATGTTCCATCAAGTTTTAAATCAATTAATTTTTTAATATTTAGGTCTTCTGGCAAACCTTCTAAATATTTTATATGTATTTCAATAGGAAGACTAGTATCTATTAATCTATAAAGTACAATATAACTATTTTTCTCAAAATCAATTTGTTCATGTCCTTTTTTAAAAATGAAATTATCATTAATTTCACCTATATATTCACCATTTTCATCAAACTTATGTAGAACATAATGACCGCTATGAACAGTATCTCCAGAGTGTGATGCGCATGAAACTAATCTATATTTACGATCTAAAATTCTAATATCTTTATTTAATACTATTTTATTTTTAAATTTTCTAAAATCCATAATTTCTTTAAAAAATTTTAATCTTTTAATTTCTATTATTAAATATCTATTATAATTATAAAAAAATGGAATATCCTGTTTTTTGTAACCATAAAATTTACAATATTCATTTTTATGATAGTTTTCTTCTTCTAATAGTTCTTCACTAAAATTATTATTAATTAAATCTTGTAGATTATAAATAATATTTGATGAATGATCACTAATAGTAATACCTAAAAATATACCTAAACCAGGTTCTGAAATAATATAATTGTTTTTAATCTTAGTTTGATCTTTATTATAACATTTCCCAATACTACATATAAATATACTAAATAATTTTATTAAATCATATTGTTTATTTTTATCATATAAACCTAATAATAAACCTAATAATAATTCTAAATATTGTTTACAATCATGTTGTTCATCTTCATTAAATTCATTTGTAATATTTCCAAGAGTTAATATTTGCCATAAACTTTTAACTTTATCATTATAACTAATAAATTCTTTTTTTAAATCAATAGGGTCTTTATTTTTTTTAGTATACATTAAAATAAATAATGCTTTTATTGCTAATGATATTTCATCTTTTAAATCTTGCGGATTTATTTTCAAATAATAATCTCTAAAAAATTCAATTGAATATAAAAATTGTAATGCAGTATTCATAAAACAAGTTAAACCATTATTATTAAGACCAATACATTTATCAATAGGTACTATTTCAGAATTCCTTATACAATTATCTATTGGAATTGTAAAATATGATAATTCTGAAAATTCTAACTGTAATTTATCAATTGTAAATATATTTTCTTCTGTTGGATTCATATAATAATTTTAGATAAAAATAATATATTATTTTTTAATTCAAAATATTTATTTTTATATTTTATATATTTATTATAATATAAATCATTTTTACTATTTAATAAATATTTTTCTCTATTTTTAGATTTACATCTTGATTTATTAATTTCATATTCAAATTCCTCTAATCTAAATTTATTGGGTGTTTCTACATTTAGATTTATAATATCTTCAAAATTTTTAGGTAAATGTTCATTTTCAAAAAATTTAATATCATTAGTTATTGTAAAATCAATTTTAATTAATCTATAAATAAAAATATAACCATCTTTTTCAATATCTCTTATATTTTTATAATCAATAATTGAATCATTCATTTCACAACTAAAATCACCATTTATATCAAATTTATGAAGAATATAATGTCCATTATATAAGTCAGTTCCAATATGTAAAGCACATGATGTTAATCTATATATTTTATTCAATAAAATAATATCTTTATTTACAATAATTTTTTCTAAATTTTTATTTCCATGTGAATCAAATCTTTTGATATGTATTATTAAATATCTATTATAGTTATTTATATATGGAATATATTGTCTTTGATAAGATTATGCATCATCTCCTAATAAAATATTACAATTTTTATTTTCCTGTTCACTTATTGGATTCTCACGTACACTAAAATTATTGTTAATTAACGATTGTATATCAAATATACATTTATGTTGATCAATTTCAATTTGAACAATATTAAATATAATCTCTTTTATATTACTACTACCTGCTCTATATAAAATACTTCTATCAGTAGTAGAACATTTTATTATATCTAATATATACACATTAAATAATTTATCTAAATTGTTTGTATTTTCTAATAAGATTTTTTCAAATAATATTTGTAGATATTCCGCACAATCTTGTTGATTAAATGTTTTAAAGTCTTTATATTCTAAAGTAAATACATCGCGTAAACTTTTTACATTTCCATTATAATCAATAAAAAGATTTTTTAAATTAATAGTAAAATCTGTAGAATTTTTTGTATACATTAAATTAAATAATATTTTAATAGCACATGATATTTCATCTAATCCTTCCGAATTTATTTGTAAAAAATAATCTCTAAAAAATTCAATTGAATATAAAAGTTGTAAAGTTGTATTCATAAAACATGTATTACCATTATTTTCAATTCCTATATTTTTACTACAATCAATTACATTTGAAAATCTTATATGTTTATTTATTGGTATTGTTAATATATCAGTTGAAATTAATGATGATAAATATCCACAATTAAATGTATTTTCAGAATTAGATATATCACCCAATTCAATGAATTCCTTAAATAATTCTATCATTCTTATTATTTTTATTTGTTGTTCATCATTAAATGTATAACTTCTTAAATCAATATTATCAAAATTATCTAAATTCAAACTATCAATATATTTATCATTTTTTGGATTTGGTGGGTGTTTAATTTCTTTTTTAATTTCATTAATTTTAAATAAAATTTGTAATTTATATAAATTTTTTTTTAAATTTGGATCTAAAATATAAAAATTTTCACTTATAAATCTTTCGACTTCTTCTAATGTATCTAAAGAAACTACTCCATCATAATCATATTGATCAAGTTGATGCCGTATTTCAGTAATTAATTTCCTAATATTTTCTTCCATATGATTATATATATAAAATTTATATATAAATTTTATATATAAATTTTAAATAAAATTTTTATTATTATTTATAGTATTATTTCCTATATCATTTATTTTTTAGATGATTTTTTAGATGCTTTTTTAGATGCTTTCTTGGATGCTTTTTTGGAACCTTTTCTTTTAGCACCTCCAGTCATCTTTTTAGAGGATTTTTTAGATGCTTTTTTAGATGCTTTCTTGGATGCTTTCTTAGAACCTTTTCTTTTAGCACCTCCAGTCATCTTTTTAGAGGATTTTTTAGATGATTTTTTAGATGCTTTCTTGGATGCTTTTTTGGAACCTTTTCTTTTAGCACCTCCAGTCATCTTTTTAGAGGATTTTTTAGAGGATTTTTTAGATGATTTCTTGGATGCTTTTTTGGAACCTTTTCTTTTAGCACCTCCAGTCATCTTTTTAGAGGATTTCTTAGATGATTTTTTAGATGCTTTCTTAGAACCTTTTCTTTTAGCACCTCCAGTCATCTTTTTAGAGGATTTTTTAGATGCTTTCTTGGATGCTTTCTTGGATGCTTTCTTAGAACCTTTTCTTTTAGCACCTCCAGTCATCTTTTTAGAGGATTTTTTAGATGCTTTCTTGGATGCTTTTTTAGAACCTTTTCTTTTAGCACCCCCAGTCATCTTTTTAGAGGATTTTTTAGAGGATTTTCTTTTATTTCCACCAGACATTTTAATATATTTTATTTCTTCTGCTGCTGTTGTTGTTAGTGATCTTTCAAATATTTGTATAATTTCACGTTTAATCCTTGTAATTCCATGTTCTTCAGAACTTGGTGAAGGTGGTGGAGGTGGTGGAGGTGGTGGAGGTAATAATTCTGCACTTGATGCAGCAGAATGTGCAGAATGTGCAGATGGTGCAGATGGTGCAGGAATGACCTTTATATTAATAATATTTTTAATTTGTTCACTATATTGTTCATGAATTGGTTTAGCTTTAGCTTTAGCTTTAGGTTTAGGTCCAGACGATGTACCTAAAGCAGCGCCTGAAGGTGTGCTAGCATCTTCAGGTTTCGTTTTTACAATTAATAATATAACTTTGCCTTCACTATTTGGAAATACTGCAGAATAAAGTTCAGTATTTTCTAATTCTATATTAAAAATATTACGAAACTTTATTTCATGTGTTTTATTATTACAACCAATAACTTTATTATTAGTTAAAAAAAGATGTCTTTGAGAAGGATCTTGCAAAATACTTAAAATTTCACCAGTATCTAATTGACTGATTGAAGCTGCTGAAGCTGCTGAAGCTCCATCATCAACTGACGGCCTAGTTAAGTTTCTAAACCATACTCCAATATCATCAGGTGTTAAATGACTATGAGCTGATAAATCAATTCCAATAAGTATTACATTATATCTTCGTGAATCAGGAATATGACCTTCATCCGCAATATTATAAGTATCATTGTATCCAACATCTTTATTATATGCTAATGGTGCTTCTGGTGCTAATGCTGCCATAATATATATATATATACAATAGATTAGAAAATAATTTATTTTTTTTAAATTAAATTATTTTTTTAAAATTAAATATTTATTATTAGAAATTTGATTTCCAGAAGTATTATCAAATGAAAATTCAGGAGCCTTTCCAGGTTTTCCTGTTGGATTATATCTATATTTCATAGGTTTATTTTTCTTTTTCTTTTCTAAACCTTCTAACATTGAAGATCTTTTTGGATCAATTTGAGTACCATAACATTTATATGTAAAATCTTTAAATGGTGATTCATCTATAACAGTTAAACTATTATCATTCAAAAATTTAACTCTAGAATAATATAATTTTCCAATTAATTCTAAATATAAATCTGTGTTAATTTTATCCCTATTTATATATGCTAAATAATAATCAAAATATAAATACATCATTACTAAATTAAATGTTCCATAATTAGTTGTTTTTATTTCTGAATAATTATAAACTATACATCTTTGATTATTACCAAATAATCTTAAAAATAATTTATCATTATAATAAAATTCTATTCTATAATCAATAAAGGTAAAAAATGGAAAGAATTCTTTAACTTTAATTTTACCTGGAAACTTATCTTTTAATAATTTATATATATGTTTAGCATCTTTTTCTAAATCTGTACTAATTAATTCATAATATGGATAATTATTTATTACATACTTATCAATACTTTTTTTAACATAATAATCAAATCCATAAAATCCAACTACAATCAATTTAGAATTATGAATAATCATTTTACGAATAAAATCATCTGTTTCTATACTTTTTTTAAATTCTATTATATTATTATTTTTTGATTGTTCAACTGGAAAATATTTAAACATTTTTTGAAATCTTTTTATTGTTTTATCTAATCTCCAAAATGAGGTCATTGGATCTGTAAATATTCTATATGAATCAACCATCATAAAATGTGGATGAGCGCATTTAATTCCATTAACATTTATAATTGGCATATTATTAAAAATATTATTAGGAATGTATGAAATATCACAATAATTTAAAAAATTAATAAATATTTTATAAGTACCATCATGTTGACCCCCCGAAGCTTCTATAATTTTAAATTTTTTAGTATATAATTCTTCAGTTAATTCAATTAAATCTTCAATTGGAGTAATAGAATAAAATTCTATATCTGCTAAATCTGGCCAATTATAAAATGCACCATCAATTTCTTTATAAAAAACATCATCGTTATTTTTACTCATTATTAATAAATTTTGAGCATATCCTCCATAAACAATTCTATTTTTCCTTTTAATAAAATTTATAATTAATTTACATATATCAGAACTTTCTTTTAAAGTTGGTTCATTATTTTTTCTATATTCATATTGAGCGTCTTCTTTGATTTTATCAATATTTTCATTTATTTTTTGTATATCTTCAGGACGATACATATATATAATTAAACTAGAAATTTATTAATGTAATTATAAATATAATTAATCATTAATAGTTGAATCATCGTCTGATTCAATTTCAAATTCTTCATCAATGTTAACCTTTGTATTGATATCATTATTAATAAATGTTTCATCATAACTATTTAATTTAAAATATTCATTATAAGTATTTACATGTGTATTTTCTTTAATAAAGTTATTCCAATCTAATTTATTTTCATCATCTAATTTTTTAAAAATATCAAATTTATTTTTGAATAATTCAGGTATAATGAATTGTAGATTTTTTAATTTTTCTTGTTTAAATTTATTATAAAGTTTAATATCATTTTCATATATTTCTTTAGATTCTCTAATTCTTTCTTTTTGAATTTTTAACATATTAATTTTATGTTGTAAAATTAGTTTATCTTCTGCTAATTTAATATATTGGGGATTATTATAATCAGGCTCTTTAAGTTGTTCTTTATTTTCTATTATTATTTCTTCTTTTTTAACCGGTTCTTTAATTATATCAAGTTTAATATTAATAGTATTACTACAATAACAACTATTTGAGGTAAATACTAAAACATCAGCAGAATCAATCATTAAATTATTTGCTAAACAAGATTTAATAAATAATTTTGCTTGTTCAAGATCATTATATACCCCAATAATTTTTGATCTATATTTAATTAAAAAAGTTTCCATTATTAAAATTAAATAAATATTCTTTTATAATATTTAAATCATATAAATATTAATTTATAATATAAATTAATAATGTCTAAGAAAAATATAATTATAATATTAAGGGGACACATCCGTAATTCTTTTGATGATGATAAATTATATAATTTAATTAAAAAAATTAGTTTAAATTATAATATATCTATATATATCCATACTTGGAATATACAACAATCAAGTATTAGTTGGCGAGAAGTAGAACAAATTAATAAATTTATTACAAATGATATGATACATAATTATTTTAAAGATTTAAGTTTTACAATTAAAAATATTATTATAGACGATGATACTAAAATAGATTTAATTGGTAATACTATTGGAACAATTGGTCCAAAATGTCCAATTATTGGGTGGAAAAGATATATTTATAGTTTATACAGAATAATTGATTATGTTAAAAATAATAATTCAACTGAAGAATTTATTATGAATTTAAGATTTGATATTTTATCAAATTCAATAGAAATGACTGAAACTCAAATAATAAAATTTGTGCATTATAATGTTAACAATCAATTTATAAAAAATAAATTTATTTATGATAATTTAAATTATGGATTAGATAATGCATTTTGTGGAAATTCATTTACAATATATAAGTTATGTAAGTATTTTAATGAAGATTTAGATTCTATAATATCTAGAAATAATAACATACAAAATCAAGAATATTTATTATTTATTGAAAATGAATTAATATTTTAATTATTTATTATTTATTCTAAATTGAAAATGAATTAATATTTTAATTATTTATTATTTATTCTAAATTGAAAATGAATTAATATTTTAATTATTTATAATTTACTCTAAATTAAAAATTCTATTTATAATTTACTCTAAATTAAAAATTCTATTTATAATTTACTCTAAATTGAAAATGAAATAATATTTTAATTATTTATAATTTAAATAGAATTTTTAATTTACTTTAAAAAATTTCTAGATAATATTATATATAGAAATGTCTGATTGTATTATGATTGCTGTAGTAGGTGCTCTAATTAACATGGTATTAGCTTTATTTATACCATGTTTATTGAAAAATAATAAACAACCTATGCTTGAAAATATTAAAAAAGTTTATGCCACCCACAAACAAGTTATATTTACTAGTAGTGTAATTGTATTTATTACTATATATTTAGCTATTAAACTCACTCCTGAGTTAGATTTCTCTTTTAGTAATAAATTATCATTAAATCCTACATATGAATCACCATCTGAATCAATTAGTAGTTTATTAAATACTATTGGATCCCAAGATAGAAATAATTTTAGAATTATAAATCTAGCTAAATTATAATATTAAAATATAAATAATTTTTTCTAAGTTATTTATATGAAAGATTACATTTCCTTAATAACTATAATTTTGGGAATATATATTATTTTTATAAATAATAAAATACCAATAAATTTTATTAATTTATTTAATAATGATATATTTAAAATAATAATATTATTAATTATTGTTTCAATTAGTAATAAATATAAAACTATTTCTATTCTATTATCAATAGTATTTATATTAACAATAATAAATTCAAATACATCTAATTTTAATAAATAATTTATTTTATTTCTTTTACCCAAACATTCCCTGATAATACAAATCCCATCTTTTCAATTTCATTTTTATCACTTAACATATATTTTTCATTATTGAAAGTTAATTGATAACTTAAATTATTATCTTTATCTTTATCTTTATGTTTAATTGTCTTAAATGTAATTTTTTGTTTTAAATGAATATTAATTTTTTCAATATAATATTTTATTCTATCTTCTAAATTATATGGAAACTCATATAATGGATGATTAAATGGAATCATCATATAAGTCATTTTATTATTATCTTCTGTTCTTGAATATTTTTCTAAAAATAATAATTTATTCTTAATTTCTGAACATATTTCTTCTCTTTTTAATTTACTTATAATAGATAATTCTTCTTTTTTAATATTAGGAATTTTTTTTAAAATATCCATTAATGTTTTTTTATCTTTAGAAGTTGAACAAACGGCACCTTTAAAAGTTGGTATTCCTGTGCCACGTTTTTTTATTAATGTTTTATCTCTAACATCTCTTATTTTAAATAAATCATCTCCTTCAGATGCAAGTTTATTTAAATTTTTATCAATAATTCCAACAGTTTCATTTTCATCACGCGCATCATAATAATATAAAGTATCTTCAAAATTATAACCTTCTTTTATTTCTCTTTTTAATTCTTTTGGTACTTCATCATCTTGTTTATAATCCATATTAAATTTCTGTTTAACATAATTATTTAACGAAACTTGGTTTGGTTGTTCTAAATCTATATTTTTCCTATAATACATTGTAACATCTTCATTTTCATTAAATGGTTGAAATATAAAATAATTTTTTCTTTGAATTAAATAACCTGGTCTATTATATTTATCATATATTGTATCTTTAAAATTATTAAAATCATTTTCATTTTTAGGCATCATATCTTCTAATGCTTGATCTAAAAAATAAGTTTCAAATAATTCTGCTTGATGATTAATAAATGATTTCTTAATTTCACCTAAAATTTCATCATAAATATAAACATGTTTGAATCTAAATAAATCTTTTATCCTATTTTTAATTAAAGTAATTTCATATTTGGCTAAATCATTATTAAAAGTATTATAATTTAATTCATCTTTGCTTAATTTTTTATAACTATTATTTTTAGATTCCCAATATTTTTCATTTAATTTATTAGAACTACATTTTAAATCACATTTTTTAAAATCGCATAACATTGGACATATTTGTTTTCCTGCTTTAACATTTTCTAATGTAGGTGATACACAATCTTTAAATTCATCTAATTCTTCAGGAAACATATTTGCATGTAATAATAATGGACAATCTATAGCAACTTCTTTTAATGATTTTTCAATTTGTTTAACCACTAAATATTTTAACTCTGCTTTTTGATATAAAATTTCATCTGTTGATAATTTACCTGATTTATCATCTAATGAAATAACGTATCTATTTACATTAACTTCAGGATATTTATAATTATCATTGATTACATCTTGGTGTACACACATACGAATGGCTCTTCCGATTACTTGTTCAGCTTTAGGAATATTATAGAAGGCATCTATAATATGAACTTCTTTAACATTTTTAAGTGTAACACCTTCATTCATGACTCTTGAACCTAATATAAATTTAATATGTTTACCATCTATATTATCAGAAATATTAAAAACTTCTTGAATAATTTTTTGTTTTATTTCTGGTAGATCTTCACCGCTTTCATCAGCACCACCTGTTACTAATAAAAAGGTAGCTGGTTTAAATGTACTAATATTAATTTTATTCTTTTTAAATTCAGATAATGTAAATCCTGTTTTATAATCAATAGTTTCATCTTTTATATCATAATTTCTTGGATCTTCATTATATTCTAAATATCCATTTTGTATTAATGTTTCTGCAAATAATTCCATACCACCTGCTTTTACCAAGTTAGAATAAACAAATGCAGTTGCACAACCTTTATTACCTTCAACTAATTTACCTAATGTATTTAAAATTGTATAAAATTTTATTGAGAAAAATTTAATATATTGTGATTTTAAAATTAATCCTGTAATATTTTTACTTTCACTTTCTAAAATAAAATTTTCTTCATCACCCCTTGATAATTTACCTTCAAATAGTTCTTTATTTATTAATGATCTTAATTTATTTCCATCAGTTTGAATTTGTGATAATACAGTATTCATTCCTTCGGTTGAATAATATCCTAATAATTTAGTCCTATCTTTATCTAATCCAGGAAAAACAAAATTTGATGCTGCAGATGATGCTCTATCTAATGTATCATCAAATTTTGCAGTTGTTTCAATATAAGTTTTATATTGAAATTTTTCCATAAAACATTTAATAACTGGTGTGAATAACATTCCTTTTGGTATAACACCATTATCTATTCTTTTAGCAAATGTATAAGGAATTGACCCACGATAAAAACTAATATAACCTCGTGATTTTTCTTTTAAATATTCTAATCCTCCATCTTTAATTTTCATATTATAGTTTTTATCACTTGTGAATATTTTATCTCTTTGAACTTTATCATTTTCAGGTCTTATAAAATTTAATAAATCTACTATTTCATCTGCTAAATTAATCATTGGAGTTGCTGTTAATAATAGTATTCTTAAATTTTCTGAATTTTTTATAATTTTTTTTAAAGCTTCTCCATATTCATTTCCTGAAATATTATGGGCTTCATCAACTATTAATAATGTATTATTCATATTATTAATTTTATCAACAACAATTTCACGTTCATAATCACCTTCAGTATTTCTACGATATGAAGATTTAATTTTATTATCCCCAACTAATTTTTTTTCAACTATTTTTTCTCCTAATACTTTCTTATAGAATGTTTTATAAGATAATATTTTATAGTATTGTAAAGCATTATAAATAGCATTTCTTTTTTCTTGTTCTATTTCTTGTTTATTCATTTGATTTAATGATTCCCTGTTTTTTAGATAAGTATCACCAGTGGTATTAATTAATTCTTTCTTAAAATTTTCTCTTGTATTTGGACCTGGAACTAAAACATATATTTTTGTATTATATTTTTTAACTTGTTCTTTAAAACCTTCTGCAACTTGAATTGCAGTCATTGTTTTACCAGATCCAACACCATGCATTAATATAACACCCTTATACGGTGTATTTGGATTCATAAAATTAGGTAGAATAGATTGTTGTTCTTTAGGTTCAATATCACCTTTTTTACAATTAGCTGCTCTATAATTTTTAACATCTTCATAATTTTTCATTTTTTCTCTATATGGTACACGATGATAATAAAATTCTCTTTTTTTAAAAATTTTAGATAAAAAATCTGGATCATCAACTTCTGGATATGAAAAATCTTTATTAAATTTTAATTTCTTCATAATTAATTAACTTTAGATTTAAATTATAAATTATTTATAATTTAAAAAAAATAAATTCTTACTTTAGTATAATATGTCAGCTTTAGCTAGTAAAGCCGCAGCAGAAGCTGCAGAGAGAGCTGCAAAAGAAGCTGCAGAAAAATCAGCAGGATTAGCTGCAAAATCTGCAAAAGAAGCATCAGAAAAAGCAGCTGCAGCATCTGCAAAAGCAGCAAAGGATGCTGCAGACAAAGCAGCTGCTGCATCCGCGAAAGCAGCAAAAGATGCATCAGAGAAAGCATCAGCTGCTGCAGCTAAAAAACAGGAAGATTTAGCAAAAGCAGCGAAAAAGAAAGAAGATGATGCAAAAGCAGCAGCTAAGAAAAAACAAGATGATGCAGATGCTGCAGCTAAGAAAAAACAAGATGATATTGATGCAAAAAAAAAATTAGATGATGATATGAATGATCCAAATCTTGCTAAAAAATTTGAGGATAATCCTAAAATAAAATCATTCATGGAAAAAAATCCTAAATTGGTTGCAGGATTAGGAATTGCAGCTGTTGCAGGATTAGCATTTGGAGCTGTTACAGCTGCAAAAGCAGCAGAATTAATGAAACTTAATGATAAAGTATTTACAATTGTTAGTATGACTAATCCTGATTCTACTAAAACAACATATGTACAAGTTACTTATACTCCAGAAACTGAAATTCCAAAATTTGCAAAAATTAGAATATCTAAAAGTATTGATATTCAACCACAAACAATTATTGATCAAGAAAGTAATATTGATAAAATTATATCTAAAACACAACTTGAATTTACAATACCAACAATTACAACACTTGCTACATCTGGGGAATTTAGATTAAAAGTAAAACTAGATGATTGTTTAAATGAAGCAGCTAAAGATACTGTAAAAGATGTAACAACACCTGTTAAAGGATTATTTTCAGATGTTATGGGTGGAATAAGTAAAATGTTTGGAACTGCTGGTATGTATTTATTAGGATTTGGTGTTTTAATTGTTATATTTTTCATAATTTTTATAATTAGAAAATTAATGAAAGTATTTGGAAGATAATTTATTTAATAATAAAATTATAAAAAATTTATTATTAAATTATTAAGTAGTTGTACCTCCTTTACTATTTTTAGTAGACATTGCAACTTTTCTTACTTTAGGATATATACCTGGAAAACTAAATGGAGCACCATCTGCAGTGTAAAAAGCAGGATATTTACCATTTTTTGGAGGTGCACACCATCCAAAACCAAAATCAATATGTCCTAATTGTATAGTTGTTTTCTTACCATTTACAGTTTCTTCAATTTTTGGACATTTTTCATAACATAAGCCTCCAACTTTATCATGATCATTTGGACAATGAATTGCGGTATTTGATTTAGCATATGTTTTTGGTACATAATTGTTATTACATGAATTTTGCCCATCATAAACATATCCTTTTTCACATGGTTCTGATGCAATTTCTGGTTGATATGTTAGTCCTCTTAATGGTTTACAATTTGTTGGAATACCAGGTACAGTATCATAACATTTTCCATATACATCCTCACATTTTAGATAACATAATCCTTCCTCTTTTTCTCTATTACTTTTACAGTCTGCTTCTCGTGATTTTTTCCATGTAATTTTTGGAGTTGCGGTTCTTGTTATATAACTTATTGCTAGTTTACCATTACGTCTTCCTACACAATTTGTTGGAATTAATGGTACTCTAACTTCATCTTTAGATGTATCACATGAGTTATAACATAAACCCTCTACATATTTTTGATCAGAACCACATGATGGTAATTTACTTGGTTTACCTGTGATTTTTGGAATAGATGTATTAATTGTATAGTGTAAACCTTTAGGTCCCATACATTGTGTTGGTGCACCAGGTACACGCGATGTGCCATCTGGACATTTTTTATAACATAAACCATCAACATATTCTCTATCAGATGAACAACCTAAAGGTTTTGAATCAGTTATTGGTTTTGAAGGTGGATTATCATTATAACACATAATTAAATTACCACCATCTTTATGATATCCAGCAGGACATTTGTAACAATCACCTATTTTTGCAACATCCCATGAATCAAAACTATAACTAGATGGACAAGTTCTAGGTGCCGCTCTAGTAACAATACCACCTTTACATTTGACATCTTCCCAACAGCTTGTACCATCATCTCTTAAACCATCATTACATGCTGACTCAGCACATATTGTGGTATCATATTCATATTCATTACATCTATTACAAGAAGGTGATGTACCTTTATTAAATAAACCATTTGGACATGCATTACATCCACCAGGACTACATGTTCTAGGTGTTCTAGCTCCACAATTATCAATTGGATCACAATATGTATTACAACCTCCGCTACATGATGTATTACAACCCCAACTACAATGTGTACTACATGAAACTGGAGTACAATTTGTATGACATTCTCCACCAGTTAATAAACAAGTACCTCCTGCACAAACATCTGGAGCACGACCACATCTATCACAATTAGCACCCCATGAATAAGAATCTGGAATTCCAGGTGTATAAGCTGCACAACCTGCTTTTGGACATCCAGTAAATAAATTATCTACTATTTTTGCTTTGGCAAATCTTTTACAATAATGCTTTCCTGGTTTGATACATCCACATCCACTACAATCAATATTACCTGCCCATCCAGTACATGAACCAACTCCATTAATTACAGTTGATAAATCATTACAAGCACTATTATCTTGATATGCAGGAGTTTTTATTACTCCTTTTGTATTGTCCTCAGTACACCAGTAATTAGTAAAATCACCAGGATTTACTTTGTATTTATCAGGTGGATTTCTTACACATCTAGTTCCTACAGATGTATATCCATCAGGGCATGAATCTGGAACAATACCTATACCAACTGTAACAGGATTAAAATTACAACCAAATGATCCATCATATATATATCCTGAATAACATACCCCTCTACATAATGATGCACCATTATTAATCATTCCATCTGGACATTGCTCACATAAAGCACCTTTATCTACTGCTCCTGATGGACAACTACCATAACATACTCCACCAGTATTTTTATATCCATCTGGACATTCACCTGGTAATTTACCAAAACCAATAAAATGAGGATTATAATTACATGTTATAGTTCCATCATATATATATCCATCTTGACATTTTTCATAACATAATGTTGCACCATTATTAGACATCCCATCTGGACATATTTCACATGAAGCACCTTTATCTTTTGAACCTTCTGGACATCTTTCCCAACAAGTTATACCTACAGTTTTCCAATCACCGCATTCAGTAGGAGGTATTCCTGCACCACGCGGGTAATCTTTTGGCATATAACATGTTGATACACCATCATATTTATAACCAACATCACATGACTTTTTCTTAGCTATAACAGTAGGCATACCTCGTTTACTCCAACATACACCTGCAATATCTTTAAAACCATCTTTGCATGCAGTTCTACATAAAGGACCCATATCAACATCATTTGGATCATTACAATCTTTTTTAATGCAAAATGTTGGTAAAAAAGGTACATTTGGTTCATATCCATCTGGACATTTACTTGGTAATTCAAATTCAATTAATTTAGTTGACACTGGTTTTGCTTTACATGTTAAAAGACCATCAAATTCCCATCCAGGTTCGCACGGTGGATCTGGAATTTGACTTTTACCAATACATGCAACACCATAGAAAGCTTGTCCTTTAGGACAAGGGTCACGACAACTATATGCTCTCATTATACACAAACTAGCTATTAATGACCAAAAAGGAAGTAAAATAAAAAGTATTGCAGCATTTTCTAAAAATTCTAAAAAATCACTAGGACCATTACATATTTGTTCCAACATACTATTAACTGACATATTAGAAACATCACTTGCAACATCTCCAATTACATTTTGTACAACAGATACAGTATCTTTTGCAAGAGTTTGAGCACCTGTACTTATTGAATCACCCACAATATTCGCAACATTACTAATAACACCGGGTGCTGCATTATAAGCATTACTAATAGCACCTGGTGCTGCATTATAGGCATTTTGTAAACCAGACCCTACGACAGAAGCAGCATTTCCAACCGCAGAAGCGGCATCTTTAGCAACACCTCCAACAACAGATGCGGTATCACTTACAACTGCAACTGCATTATTTACATTCTCTTTGTCATGTGATGAACTTGATTCATTAGTAAAATACTCTAAAGCCCCTTGTGCAGTTGATGATGCACTTTTTAATCCAGATGCTACTGCTCCTCCACCTATAGAACCAAATGTACCAACACCTTCACCTTTTTCTGTACGCATATCAATCATTCCATCTCTTGGACATTTATATTGATTAGGATCAAATGTTTGAATTAATGTATCTGTTAATGTTTTACCAAATAGTAATTCCAATATTGTTTGACCCATTGGTATTTTGCAATCTAATGATCCATCAGGCAAAGTTATAGGAGTACCTGCTTTTGATCTACAAATATCTTCAGACATTTCACACATATCAGTATTAAGATTATAATTCAAACCATTACTTATACACATTGATTTTATTACTCCATTATATGTTAAACACCTTTGTTTAGAATCACTCCACATTTTACCAACTTCATTTGGTGGTAAATTATAAACTCCTCCAGTACATTTTATTGAAGGTTCCGTAGAACAACCTTCAGGTGGGCCTGGTTCACACTTTTTTGGGGACCATATTTCTTCATCAAAACATTGTTCTTTTTTATAACTACATACTGGATAATCACCAGGTGTCATAAATCCTCCATATTGTTCACATATTCTACCATTTGCAATATCATTTATCTGTCCCTGATTTTGTTTAAAGAAATCTTTTACATAATCAGTCATTTTAGCAGCTTCATCATCAACATTACCTCCAACTGTAGCTATTTTCGTTATCGAAGCTGTATATTCTTTGATTTTATTAAGATGTGTATTAATAAATGGTATTGAAGAATCTTTGGTGATATTTTCCATTTGACTACCAAATAAACAAGTATAAATAGTTGGTTCAGTACCAATTGAATTACCTATATAATTACCATTTGCATCTGTTACGGTATTATCTAATCTTGGTTCTAATATAAAATTATTATAATCAATAATATTACCTAAAACAGTACCTATAATATTACCAGTTGAATTGGTTACATTACCACTAATTTGTAATGGATAAATAGTTGATGGATCATCCATTACTAAATTTCCACTAAAACTAGATACTATACTATTTTTATCTGTTAATTGACCATTTATAATAGGATCTGTCTCAATATTATAGCCATTTAAGTTTCCATTTATAATTCCAACATAATTACCATTAATATCAGTAAATACTCCATTAAAAATTGGTGTAGGAAATGGAGATATAACATTAATACAATTTTGTTTTATAAAATTTGGAGATGCATCAGCCATACCTAATTTATCTAGGGGACCAATAACTGAAGGATATACGAATGGTTTAAATTCATCACCAGTTTCATTTGCATATTCTAAATTTTTACTATTTATATCATTAATCATTCCGTGTATATTTTCTTTAATTGCAGCATTAATTGTTTTCATTTGATCTAACATACCATAACCTGATACATCAGCCATATCAAGACCCATATTTATTATTTGAAATACTAATAATGCAGCTGAAACTGGATTAGCCATTGCAGCAAGTGATGCAGCGCGTGCACCAGCCACTGCACCTTTTACAGCTATAGATCCTGCTTGTACAAAACTCTTAGCAGATGCAGTTAATATTGAAGTTGATGCTCTTAAACCAGCTAAACCAAATCTCGCAGTTGAACTACCAATTAATCGTCCCATCATTATACTACTTACTCCATGAAGTACTGTTGTAACTATAACTGCACCTAAACTAAATAATGCAGATGCTAAGAGAACTACTCCTTTTAAAATTGCAATACCTATTTGAACAAATGCAGTTAAAAATTGTGCAGCTTTCATTAATGCCTCTGCTGCAAAACTTCTTAAATTTGAAAAAATAGCATTTTTTAAAAGTTTTGATATTAATCTTGATGCTCTACTTTCTGCCTTTTTAGCTGCTGCTTTAGCAGCATCATCAGATTGCTGTTGTAAAAGTTTTTTAGCAGCATCATCTGCTTGCTGTTGTAAAAGTTTTTTAGCAGCATCATCTGCTTGCTGTTGTAAAAGTTTTTTAGCAGCATCATCTGCTTGCTGTTGTAAAAG